>Ga0315907_10002274_pt1 | contig 24506 bp, 26 predicted proteins | sample LakEriMetagenome_3_FD_203525 | JGI IMG/M metagenome (GOLD analysis project Ga0315907, IMG submission 203525) | Freshwater fungal communities from buoy surface, Lake Erie, Ohio, United States - Buoy 12 MA123 | ecosystem: Environmental > Aquatic > Freshwater > Lake > Lake biofilm | place: USA...
AGAAAACGTATTTGATAGATTAAGAGGTAAATCTGAAGAAACTCCTGGAGCTAAGGCAGTAGTTCCAGATCCTAATATAGGAAAGAAAAAAATCGTTGACAATTGCGTTAAGAAATCTCTAGAACAAGGAAAAGTTCTTGATTGTGTTGGTGCTACCGGTGGTGCAACTGGAGAAACTGGTACAACTGGAGAAACTGGCGCAACTGGAGAAGAAATAAAATGGAAAGGTTTAAAACCAGTTGATGACGGAGCTTATACTTTATTATACGACGAAAGTTGGAAAGAATGGTTTATGGATGTAGGTAAAGGAGCTATAGTAGCAGGATTAATAGTAGGATTAGTTGCAACCGGAATTGGTGCAGTAGGTTTAACTGTTGCGGTTCCTACGTTAGCAGGAACAGCGGTTGTAGGTGCGGGGGCAGCAGGAGCAGGATTAGCAGGTGCAGGCGCTGCTGCTGCAGGACTAGCAACAGCAGGTGGAGTAGCTACTCTAGCAACAGGAGCAATCGGTGGTGCAGCAATAGTTAAATGGGCAGGAAACGACAGAAAGGCTGCTACTGTCCTAGTATTTAATGGATTCATAGAAGAAATAGCAGTTAGAGCAATGGCTAGAGGGTTATACAACAGCTTAGGTGGTACCGTATCTTCGCAAGACTTACTAGCAATATACTCTACTCTTATTCTTTGTAGAGGTACATTTACAGACACTGGAGACGGTAAGGCAGTTTCAGTTTGGAGCTTAATAAAGAGACAATATTCTTCATTTGGTGGCGGAAGCTTAGAAGGTGATATAGCTTCTATCACTTCTGGTGGAGCTGGTGGATTCTTTAAAGATATGGTTACAGACATGGATACTATTCCAGGTTTTCCTAAATCTTTTAAAACTAAAAACCCTACTAATGGTATTCCAATAGAGTTCGAGGACGCTAAAGATGCTTGTGTGGCAGCAGTTGGTAAATTAAATTCTAACGAACCAAAACTTACAGAAAACCTTAAAAATATAACTGAAGAGGATCTAGAAATGCTTGGAGAAGGAATGGAAGAGATAACTGATGGGGTAGTAACTGAATTAAATGCAGCATCTGGATCAAAAGAAGATGATTCTGAAGCATAATTAGATATATAAAAAAAGAAAAATGGAAAATAACCTAGATTACGTACTGATATTAGAGAAATCTTCTCATAACCTTAGCACTAAAAAGCAAGGAGGAGAATATTTTCTTGAAGGTATTGCTGCTGTTTTTGGAGTTGAAAACTCTAACCACAGAATTTATGAGGAAAACGAATACTTGCCTCATTTGGATTATCTTAGAAAGAAAATTGATCAGAATAGATTAGTTGGTGAATTAGATCACCCTAAGGAGTTCGACGTTTCTCTTAAAAATATATCACACGTTATTACGGATCTTTCATACGATAAATCTAATAGAAACGTAAAAATAAAAGTAAAACTTTTAGATACCCCTGCTGGTAAAATAGCTAAAAATTTAATTGATGCAGGTATTCCTATTTCTATCTCTTCTAGAGCAGCAGGTAACGTTAAAGAGAATAAAAAAGTAGAAATTAAGAAAATTTTTACATATGATCTAGTTGCTGATCCTGGATTCGAAAATGCTCAATTAGAAAGGGTTTATGAAAGCTTAGGATCACATATTCCATCAGAATCAGTAAAAGATTCAATTATTTCTTCATTAACTAACATAAATGAAAGTTTTGGGCTTAGAAAAAATTCTAACACTCAGATATATAGAATAAAAGATACGGAGAAAATCTCTAGGCTTTTAAAAGAAAACATAAATAATTCAAGAAACATGGACAATAACTTTGTCACTGCAGAAGAGCTAAACGAATATTCATTAATCCTTAAAAAGGAAATGGATTCATTAAAAAATGAACTTAGATCTGTTTCTAAAGGACCTTCTACTAGATCAACATCAGATTTTTCAGATTCTGGTTTAGAAGAAAGAATCCAAAGATTAGAAAAATATTCTGAGTATCTAGCTGAAAATTTAGAAACAGCTATTAAATATGGAGATTATTTAGCTGAAAATTTAGAAGGATCTATTTCTTATAACAAATACTTAGCAGAAAATTTAGACAAGTCTATTTCTTATGCTAAATATCTTGCTGAGCATGTTGATGGAAATATTTCTTACTCCGAATATATTGCAGAGAATCTAGATAACAATATAGCTTACAGTAAATATTTAGCTGAAAACTTAGATAGAAATATCACTTATTCTGAATACTTAGCTGAGAACTTAGACAAGAATATTTCTTACTCTGAGTATCTTGGAGAAAACTTAGATAATAATATTACTTATTCTGAATATTTAGCTGAGAACTTAGACAAGAATATTACTTATTCTGAATATTTAGCTGAGAACTTAGACAAGAATATTTCTTACTCTGATTATCTTGCTGAGAACTTAGACAAGAACATTACTTACTCTGATTATTTAGGAGAGAAATTAGATCAAAATATTACTTATTCTGACTACTTAGGAGAGAAGGTAAATGGCAATATTAATTATTCAGATTATATCGCTGAAAAAGTTAAATCTGGTATCGATTATACTGAATATTTAGCAGAGTCTATTAATAGAGGAGGGAACACAAGAACAAATCTTGCAAAGAACGTAAACGAGTCTATTAATGAAGGTAGAAGAACTTCAGGATTCTCTGGAGATTATACAAATCTTTCTTCAAAAGTTGATAAATTAATTGAATCAGTTAGTAACGTAAAAACTGACGAAATCATAAACGAAAATAAATATTCTTTCTTAAAGCTTGTCGATGACAGAACGAAGAAAGGATTTTTATCCTTGAACGAGGCCGAAAAACAAAAGGTCGCTAAAGCTCTTAACGAGCAGAACTATAATTCGGGTACGGATGTAGTTCAAATTATGGGGTCCGCTTTAGCTGAACAAGCTAATTCCGGAGAAAAATTCCTTGACATGATCCCTGGTGATTTAGTTCCTACATGGGAAGGTCTAAATGAATCTCAAAGAGGTGCAATTGTAGCTCAAAGTAAATTCTACAAATTAGATACTCCTTATCAGATCAATCACTTTTGGAGAACTAGAGGATTAGTTTCTGTAAAACCGGAATCTACTGAATTCCTAAGCGAATCTCTAAACACTAACAAACCTGCTAATTCGGGAGTAAGTAATTCTTACATGCAGAATATCGCAGCAGAGTTAGACAAAAGATTTAAAAAATAATCTAACAAAATGCAACTCTTAAACGAAAACGAGATTTACGAAACGTGGTCTCCAATTATCGAGAGTAAGACCGGTATGACGGATCGTTCAAAGGTAGAGTGGTTATCTAAATATTGCCACTTCCATTCATTAAACGAATCTGCCGGAGCTTATAACTCTCTAGGCGTATTAAACGGTATGGGTAACGTACTTCCTGCTGGTAACTACCAAGGTGGTGCAGCTGGTGCGGGTCCTGCTGGTTTCTACTACAACAACACTTATGACGCTGGTCGTCCATATGTTGGTTCTGGTGATAAATTCCCATCATTACTTCCATTGGCTATTCAGGTAGCTGCTAAAACCGTTGGTTTTGACATCGTTCCTGTTATTCCTATGGCTGGTCCTACTGGAGTATTATCTTACCTAGACTACGTATATGCAGGTGGTTCATTAGCTGGTAGTTCAGCTGACTCTACTAGCAACTATGTAGCTAACACTCCTGACATGATTAAAATCCCTACGGCTATTGCTTCTCCAGCAACTGGTCTTGTAGTAGGTGATAATTATGTAATCGGTGTTGGTCTTTCTTCTTCAGTTAACCTTGCAACAGGTGGTAACGCTGCAATCGGTGTATTCATCGGTAACTCACGTATCGATGGTTTCCCTATTTTCAGAATCCTTGCTATTGGTAACGGCGACTCTATCGCTCAGGTAATTCCTGCTGCTGGTACTGCTGATATCTATGCAACTACATGGACTACTGGTACTGCTTTAACTGCAGTTAACGTTGGTTCTTTAGCTGCTTCTACTGCTGGTAACGCTGTATTAGTTAAAACGTTAGAAGATCATATCCAAGGTTTCTCTGGAGCTGGTCCTGAAAACGATAACGATTGGCAAGGTCCATACGTAGACGGTACTAAAAACTACGATCCTATGTTAAGAGGAGTAGGTGAGACAACTTATTACAAGTCATTAGGTCTTTCTACTTTCACTAAGTTCGTAGAAGCTGGTACTTTCCAAGTTGCTGCTTCTGTTACTACTGAGCAAATCCAAGACCTTAACAAGCAGTTCGGTATCGACGTAGTTTCTATGATCGAGAACGCACTTGTTAATGAGGTTTCTCAAGCTATTAACAAGCACATCTTATCTAGAGCTTATGCTCTTGGATGGTCTAACCACTCTCAGTTCTTAATCACTGAAAACACAAACCTTAACCTTAACTTAGTTATTGGTGGTGCTGCTACTTATAATGTACCTAACTACATCGGTAAACAAGGTACTGCTGTAACAGGTGGTTCTAAACCAGGTGCGGTTGCTGGTCCTGCTTCAGGTACTTTTGAGAACTTATCAACAGTTCAAAGAAGACTTTACTCTCGTATCTTAGCTGCTGCTAACGTAGTTGCTAACAGAGGTCGTAGAGGTCCTGCTAACTTCATCGTTACTAACTCTCAAATTGCGTCTGCTTTACAAGACATCAGTCAGTTCACATTCGCTCCGTTTACTAACACACTTACTCAAAACAACGGTACATTATACCCTGTAGGTTCACTTGCTGGTATGACTGTATATGTTGATCAAAACATGTCATTCGGTGACACTAGAGTATTGGTTGGTAGAAAAGGTGCTGATGATGAGCCAGGTATGAAATTCATGCCTTACATGATGGCAGAATCAATCCAAACAATTTCTGAAGGTACAATGTCTCCTAAGATCGCGGTTAAATCTCGTTACTCTTTAGTTGAGGCTGGTCACCACCCAGAAACAATGTATTTCGTATTCCACGTTAACACTGGAACTGCTACTGCTATCATCTAATAGTAACAGTATAAATACATACTTAAAAGGGTCTTCTTCGGAAGACCCTTTTTTATTTCCGGGAGGTTTTTGGATATATAGAATAAAAGATAAATTATGTTATTTGAAAATGCAAGTCAATTCCAAAAAGCAAAACAGGTTCTTTTAGAAAACGATAGGGATATTGATAAAACTGCTCGTATTTTGAAAAAATCTCCGATGTTTAGTGAAATATCAGAAGGTGAATTAATATGTCAGCTAGCGGAGCTAAACGAAGGATTAGGCGATACTATAATGAATTTTTTAAGTGGAGCTTTCGGTGGTGATGTTAGTAAGTTAAAAACTGTACTTACTCAAATGAAAGAACAGGAACTTAAATACAACAGAGAAGAATATCAGATATATGACGAGTTCTATAATTTACTACAAGACCAAAAAGCTCTAGATAAAGACAGAGAAAATCCAAACTATCAATCTCTTAGTAGAGATATTCAACAAGGTAGAAATGCTTTAAATTTAAGGTTTAAAGAACTTACTAAAACTCACAATGAAATATTAAGTGCTTTCGAACAGAGAGTAAGAGATCTTACTAAGGACAGTAATAGAAAGAAAAAATATTTTAATGCACAAAGAGCAGTAGACGTAGAAGAAACAAGAAGCGACAGATACGAAAAGACTAAGGCTATAACTGCAAGAAGTGTTAATAGAACAAAAGATTTAGAAGATTTCTTTAGTGTTAATTTAGATGATCTTAAAAAAGAATCAGAAGAAGCAAAAAGAAAAGCTGAATACGAGGTCGAAAAACTTAAAAGAACAACAACTACTGGAAGTGACCCAAGAGTTGAAGATGATCCTGAAAAAGAATACAGAAAAAGATTCGATTTAATTAAATCCACTGAGGCTAAATATTTAACAAGAAGAAAAGCAATTTTTGATTTAGAAACCGAGATCTATAATATAATGATGAAAAATAATTCAACAATAACTAAGGAAAATCCTCATGGAGATCTTGGTGAAGAAAATAGATCTAAACTTTATGATCTATATAATGAGATCGAAAAATATCTTGAAGAATTAGGGGAAAAAGAAAAAGTTAAGTCTTAAAAAATTATTAATATGGAATTTAATAAAAAATACATACAAAGACTAGAGGATTTCGATAGGATAGATGAAGGATTTTTATCTTCATTATTTGGTGGTGTTAAGGACTTTTTTACCTCAAAAAAAGGTAAGATAGAAAATATTATCAAAAAAATAAGAGAAGCTAGAAACGAAGAGGTTTCTAATGTTATTTCTATAGAAAAAGAAATAAATGGACTTGATAGAGATAATAGCCCTGAATATAGATTTACTGTTACCAATTTAAGAAGACAAAGTAGAACTTATTCAGCTCTAAAGGGACAGGAAATAAATGCACTAACCAAAGAAGCTAGATCAATTATAGACGATGAACCGAAGTTAGAAGCTTTTTTTGCTTCAGAAGTTGCTAAAGTTGAAGTGGAAACCAAAGAAAAATTAATGAAGAACATAGGATCTATATCAGATTCTGGATTTTTAAATCAGATAAATTCAGAATTTGATGCTTTAGTTAGAGATGCTAATAGGAAGGCTTCTTTCTACGAGGAAATAAAAGAAAGACCCTCTTATATGCCTACAATTGAGATTCCACCTAAAATGAGCGAGGATGTTTTGAATTTTCTAAACATGCAGCCAAAAGAGGCTTCAGCATTAACTAGATCCCTGGATCAGAATAATCTTAATAAATATTATACTCAAATAAGGGACTTCTTTTTTGAATTAGAGGATACCTATTCAAGAGCAATAGATAATATTAAAAGAGACCGTAAGATAGCAGAAAGACAAGGGGAATCAGATACTTTAGCTACCTTAGATAGAAAGGAAATGAATGTAAAATATCATTTAAGAAAAAATATAGATCGAGTAAGAAGCAGGGTAAATACCATTGAAAGGGAAATGAAAAATAGAAGATATGCAGAATCGAATATTTAAAATACACGAATTTGTTTTAGAGCAAGAAAACACTCAGCAAAAAACAAAAGAGCTCCAGGCTAAAACAGATGCAGAAAAACAAATAATGGATATAGATAAAAGGATATCTGATATAGATCTTGCTATTGCTAATTTACAGAAAAGAGAGAAAGACGGAACACTAACTAAAAGTGAGTCTCTTAATCAACAATCAATAGAACTACAAAAGAAAGTTGCAGAATTTCAAAAAAAATCTGTAGCATATAAAAAGATGGAATCCATCAAATAATATGATATATAAATAAAAATCTTAAAAAATGTACAATAAAAGATTAGAATATAATCCTCTTTTTGAATCCCTTACAGAAACTGCTAGGAAATATTCAAGAATAAATGAGGAGGGAGAAACGCTTATAGATCAAGGATCTACTGGAGGTACTGGTGCTTTTTTAAAACCAGGAACATCCGAATATAAAATAAAATATGCCACTGAATATGCTGTTAAGATATTTCAGTTAATATATGATGAGTATAATTATTTTATAAATTCTATAACCGACGAAACTGTTAAAGCTAGATATGCAGCAGAGATGTTTGATTTTATTAAATTAAACTCACAAAAAGCTGATATAAATTTGGACATAATTTCTAAAGATATTATTACTAAATGGCAGATAATGAATGCTTCTACAGAGGTAAAAAAGATAGCAGAAAGCTCAGAGGATTTTAAAAAGGCTTACGATTCAATAAATAAAGGAGTTGCTAAGATATCTCAGTTACTGTCAGCTTATTCACAAAAATATGGGACAGAAATTAGAAATACTGCTTTAATTACAGCGGTTAAAGAGTTTATAACTAACGCATTAACTACTTTAGAAAAAGCTAAGCAGGAAACAAAAAAAGTATAAAAAAAATAAAAGATGAAATATTTTAGCAATAAATTTTCTTCCCTACTAGAAAACATGAAATCTGTATCTCCTCTAGAAGAGGCTAGGGGTAAAGATAGAACAGCATCCGGGGATAAGGTTGATAGAGTAAACAAAAAGAAAAAAAAATACGAGGATAAATTTTCAGATGCTAGCGGAAAATTTAAAACGAATGCTTTCATAAACGCTCTTGAGCTATTAAGAGATCAGATAATGGCAGAAGTTAGCTCGATGATGAATACTGCTAGAAGTGGATCTGCTGGATATAAATACTACGAAACAAATTTAGATTCTATGAACTCCCTTAAAAATAGAGTTCTAGATCTTTTAGTTAGTACGTACGACAAAGCTAAAAATGAGGGGGGTGAATTCGAAATAGGAAAGGATGAGGCTATAATAAGAACACTTAGAGATCAATACGTGGAAATAGCTACTGAGTACGAGGAACTTTCTAAAAAATGGTCAGACGACAAGAACAAAGATATAGAAGAAAGACCAGTAGATCAATCAAACAGAGAGTTAGAAACTAAAATACAAGAAATTAAAGATCTATTTGACGAGGCTAAATTATATTTAACAAAATTAAATGTAAAAGGATCTACAGGAGGTACAGGAGGTACAGGAGGTACAGGATCAACGGGTAAAATAGAAGTAGCAGAAACAATTGTACAAAGAAAAGCTGCTTATACAGGAAAAGAAGCAGAGACAATAAAGGCAGTTAAGTTACTAATTTATAATAAATATAAAAGTACAAAATTAGCAGAACAGCCAGATTGGAAAATTGTATATAAAAATCCTAGCAATCCTGGTCCTACTTTAAGAGCAAATACTGCAAACGTTATAAGGGGAGTTAAAGCAGGATTGGCTAAAAAATATACAACATTATCCGGAGATACTACAGGTAATATAACCAAAGCATTCGTAGAGGTTCTAACAAGTCTGAAAGAGAGTATTTCTATAGACAATAATTATAAGATAGTAACTTTCTCTGATTTTATGAGAAACAGAGTTAATGAATCTGACGATTTTGATGTTGATGCTGCTATTTCTGCTATGAGTAAAGGAGGATCTGGATCATCTTCTGGTTCTAAATCTTCTGGTTCTAAATCTTCCGGCTCTAAATCTTCTTCTACCACTCCACCAAAAGCTGCAGTAGATCCCGAATATCCTCAAACTCCTTTTACTAAACAAGAAGAGGGAGATGAATTTAGAGCGTGGGTGATTAAAAATCACGCTGATTGGGCTAAAACTAACGATCTAAGTGCATCTGGCCCTAGAGACAACTCCTATATCAGAAAGGCATATAAAGAGTTCTCAGAGGATTTTAAAAAATCTAAAGAAGCTCCCCCTGCAGTCAAGAAAGAAACTGTGATGGATAATAAACAATTATCCGCACTTAATGATAAAATTAAAGCAACAGGCGGTAAAACAGAAATACGATTTACTACGGACACTAAAGATCCTTATATTATGTTCTACGCCGGAAAAGAGTACGGGTGGATATTTATCAATTACAGGGTTGCATATTTCACTAGTTCAGGAAAAAAATTCACAGGAACATATGATACCAAGTCCAATAATGTAACATTTGACAACGGAAAAGCATTCGATCTTACTAATTGGGTCACGACATGTAAAATAGGTAATCGATTAGCACCAGAAGAAGCTTCTACAGCTCAAGGTAAAAAAGCTTATGTTTCAAACTCAGGTGAGGGATATGTTAACGTAAGATCTAGTGCTATGGCTAATACTGGAGCTATTAACAATTTAATCTACAAGCACACAGATAAGAGCACACCTATTGGATTATTAATATCAAGTGTAGTAGCAAAAAGCTCTCAAATCGGGGATAAGACTTGGTACAAAATCCAATTCCCAACAAAAAGAGGTGTGTACGAATATGGGTACGTAAGAGCAGACACAGTAGATTTAAAATAATCGAAATTTTTAATTAATTTAGGGGTATAATTATAAACATAGATTATGCCCCTTATTATTGTAGAAGGATCCAGAAAATCCGGTAAATCATATCTTATATCAAAACAAACGGATCTTCCAGTTTTTAAATTTGATTTTAATTCAAATTTTTCTACCTGGGACTTTGGTAAGCAATCTGAAGAGGTCCATTGGTTTGGGTTAGGCAAAGAGGTAATGCTTCACGAATTAAATTCATCCGGATTTCTAGATAAAATGATAGTCGACAGAGGAATACTTACCAATTCTGTTTGGGGCGTTTTTCAAGGAAGAGTAACTAAAAAGCAAGCAGAAAAGGATATTATAAATTTTAACAAAAGAGGACTTTTTAGGAATACTAAAATAATAGTTGTTCAAGGACAATGGTCAGAAAAAAGAACTAAAGATATATGGGATCAGGACGATTCTAGAGTAGAAGAAGAAAGATCCCTTTTCACTGAGTTTTCTTTGCTTTTAAGAGACTTGGGAGTGGATGTAAAGGTTTTCAATAATAACTTCGATTTGGAGTCGGTAGTGAGGTTTAAACAAGAAATTAGAAGAATTTAAATATGTGTGGTATATTAGTAGCAAAAAGAGCAAGTGAGGAAAGAATAATGTCTATTGCTCATAGAGGAATTGAACATAATGTAGTTTATAAGGATGACCTTTGTTTAGTACATCATAGACTTCCTATACAAACAGTAGACGGGGATTCTTGGTCACAGCCTATACAAATAGGTGAAGATAGATGGCTACTGTTTAACGGAGAGATTTTTAATTACGGAAATTACGAATCAGATACAGCTTATTTACAAAAATTGTTTTCAACATTCCAATTTGGAGGAATAGGTATACTACAGGCTTTATATGATTCACACATAGTTTCATGGGATGGATTTTGGGCTATAGTTTTGGTTGACACTAAAAAAAGGGATATTTATGCTTTTACAGATCCCCTTGGAAAAAAATGTTTATATCGTAACGAAAAAGGGGAGATTTGTTCAGAGATAAAAGGATTATATGAAGAAAATGAAAGACCAAATTTTGATAGATCTTTCTTCTCCGGTGTTACTAAATTTGGTTATTTAGCTACAGAACAAACTCCTTTTATAGGTATAAAAAAGCTTGAACCTAATAGGTTCTATCAATGGAATCTAGACTCTCCTCATATTATTAATGTATCTGACCAATACTACGATTTTAACTTCTTCGACGCAGGGCTAAATACATATGATGACAGATGTGAATGGCTTTTTGATAAGATGGAAAAATCTGTAGAAGCCAGATTATTATCTAAAAATTATCCAACATCTCTACTTTTATCAGGTGGATTGGATTCTTCAATAATTGCTGGTCTTTTACTAAAGCTTGGTGGAAATGTTGATTTTTATTCCATATCTAATGGTGAAGATGAAGAATATGTAAAAGCTTGTGAATACTACTGGGACGTAGAATCGAAAAGATTAAATTATAATATTGATATAGAATCTGATTCAGGTAAAAAAAATCTCATCGAAATATACAAAAAATGGAACGAATCTCCAGTTGATATGGGAAGTGTAGTTCCTCAGTATCATTTATTCGATGCAATAAAAAAAGGTTCTAATACAAGAATCGTTATATCTGGTGACGGAGCAGATGAATTATTTGGTGGATATAGAAGAATAAATGAGTATGATTCACAGCATTCTGATATATTTCACGAATTAACTTATTATCATCTTCCCAGATTAGATAAGTTATCGATGGCACATACATTAGAATTAAGAAGTCCTTTTTTAAATCACGATATAATTAGATTTGCTATAAGTCTTCCTTTCGAGGAAAGAAAAAATAAAAAGATATTAAAGGATACTTTTAAGGGATTAGTTCCAGATTCTGTAATAGAAAGAAGCAAACTAGCTTTAAAAAATAAGATGATCGTCGATGATCAGATTAAATACAGAAAAGAGGTAATAAGATTATTTCTCGGAATTCCCGTTTGATTTAACTACCTTAACACCAGCTATAGGATCCCCTTTTGCATCTTTTGGTGAATATCCCTCAGGTCTGTCAGTTAAAACAAAATCCTCCGAAGGGTCTACAACTAATCCAGCGGAACTTAAAAAATCCCTATTTAGTAATAATGGGGTACTTTTTTCAGTTCTATCTACTAATGAGAACTTAACTTTCTTATATACAAGACCATTAAAATCTACATCGAGATTAACAACCGCTCTGTGGTGTATTTTTTCACCAACCTCAGCTTTTGATTGACCTACTATTTTATTTACAAATTCTTGATTACCTAGCTTCCAGTAAACTTTACCATCGGATTCTTCTATGCTGTCTGCATGTAAACTACAAGAAGTTGCTCCGTTACCTGTATCTAATTTACCTACAAACGTTCCTACTCCAGATATAGTTACCATTTCTCTAAATCCAGTAGTTTTCTTAGGTTTAACCCAGTTTTTCTTATCTAAAAGAAAATCTACTACCATATCTGTTACGGGAATATCAGTTGTTTTTTCTATACCAGTAGTTCCAGGAGAGGCATTAACCTCTAGAACATAAGGTTTTTCCTCCGCTGATGTACTTTTTCCTTTTTCTACTATAATGTCTACACCACACCATAAACATCCGGTAGCTTTAGCAGATTCTATTGCTATTCTTTCTATTTCTTTGGAAAGCTTAACATTCTCTGTTTCACCCCCTAAAGAAAAATTAGTTCTAAAATCTCCCTCTATTTTTATTCTTTTCATTGCTGCTATGACTTTGTATTCTCTACTTGCCATACCATCACTTTCTGCAACTACGTGTATTCTAAGATCGTAATCTGCATCTATTTTTTCTTGTAAAACTATTTCAGTCCCTGGTGCTAAGTGCCACAAAGCCTGTAAGGTAGAAACTAGAGATGGTCTAGAGTCTATCATAAATACACCTATTCCTTTAGTTCCTGATAGAAATTTACAAACAACTGGATAATTACCACCAACTTCTTCTACTGCTTTATCTATATCAGCTTCAGATGATATTAATGATGTTTTAGGAACAGGTATTTTAGCTAACTGTAATTTTCTTGTAGTCTGTAGTTTATCTTCACATATAATAACAGAATCATAGGAATTGACACATGGAAAACCTAGATCTTCCATCTTTTTAAAAAATCCCTTAGCTGCATTGTTTTTTATAGAGGATCTTCTAGTTAATACTATGGTTCTATCCAGATGTATTTCTTGTTGTTTTCCTCCTCTGCTTGATATAAGAAAAGTTCCTTTTATTGTTTTTTGAATAGATCCTTTTTCTGTATCTATTATTATACATCTAACTCCCTTCTCCTCACAGATTTTCATTATCTTATCTGTTGTTGGAGCATTTTTTAGACTTTTACCAAGTTTAGTAGTTAATATAACAACTGTTAAGGGTCTTTCCTTTCCTTTAACCCCCTTAAATACAAACTTTTCTAGTAATGAGTAATCCATAATGTATATATCGATAAACAAAGAAAAAGCCCGGAATCAATCTGGGCTTTAAATATGTTTAATGGAAAAATTATTTACCGAAGAAGTTATCGAATCGTATAACCTCTACTTCATTATTTTCTTCACCTTCTAATTCGGATTCATCCTCCTCTTCTGTGTCTTCTTCTTCTTCCTCCTCCTCTTCGTCTTCTAGGTCCATGTCGTCCTCTTCATCGTCTTCGTCTTCTTCCTCGTCTCCTATATCCATGTCATCTTCCTCTTCATCCTCGTCTTCATCGTCTTCGTCCTCGTCTTCTTCTTCCTCGTCTTCATCCTCTTCCTCGTCTTCCATGTCATCTTCCTCTTCGTCCTCGTCTTCTTCTTCCTCGTCTCCTAGATCCATATCATCTTCCTCTTCATCCTCGTCTTCATCCTCGTCCTCGTCTTCCATGTCATCTTCCTCTTCGTCCTCGTCCTCGTCTTCTAGGTCCATGTCATCTTCCTCTTCGTCCTCGTCCTCGTCCTCGTCCTCGTCTTCGTCTTCATCCTCGTCTTCTAGGTCCATGTCATCTTCCTCTTCGTCCTCGTCCTCGTCCTCGTCTTCATCCTCGTCCTCGTCTTCTAGGTCCATGTCATCTTCGTCCTCGTCTTCGTCCTCTAGGTCCATGTCATCTTCCTCTTCGTCCTCGTCTTCGTCCTCGTCTTCATCCTCGTCCTCGTCTTCTAGGTCCATGTCATCTTCGTCCTCGTCTTCGTCTTCTAGGTCCATGTCGTCCTCTTCATCTTCTTCTTCCTCTTCCTCCTCTATTTCCATATCATTCCAGAATTCATTCTCTTCTGGCAATTCTTGAGGTTTTCTTGAGCTAAACTCTTCGAAAGATAATATTTTTTTATCCATTTTTTATGTTTTTTATTCAGTTATTCCTATTGAAGCAGCACTTCCTGATTCAGTAGCGCCATATCCTGGGTAATCTATTTTAGATGTTTTATTAAAAATAGCATCTTTATATCCCACATAATCGTATGCAGATTCGGGTGATATTTTATGTAACCCTGTTCTGTCTTCCTTACTAAGATTATCAGGATTCCAAGGATCGCTAACGACCTTCATAAAATCCTTATAGCTTAGGATCTCTCTTTTTTTTACGTTTTTCTGATTCATCCTTTTTATTTATTAAATTGGAGAACACTGGATAAGCCAGATCTCATTGCTTGTGTATATATATCTGGATTTTTTTCACCAGCTGCTTCTATCTGTCCTTGAATTTTCTGTTTATCAGAAGTTGTAACATTACCACCAGATAAAACGTCTCCAAGTTTAAATCCACATATTTTATCGCTTATCATCTTCTCTATGTTATTCATGAAAGAAGTATTATTTATAGCGTTTGTTAAAGCCTCTCTTAATCCTGCTGCTATAGTTCCTCCCATTCCTTCAGTCATGTCTATTTTCATACCTAATCTAGGTAATAAATATTCTATTCCTCTTTCTTGTAATGTTTCAGATAAACCTTCTATAATAGCAGTAGCCCAATTTTTACATGATCCAGACCCGAAATATTTTCCTAGATCAGTAAAATGTACCTGCTCTATTACGTTTCTAATAACTTGGTAGAAAAAAGTTGGCTGTCCGTTCTCATCGAAAGGATCGATACCAAATTTTTGAGCTGCCCAATCTATTATATAATCTTTAAACGTGTCAGTAAAACCACCTCCTAAAGAGCTAAAAAATGAAGTAAATATATTTTCGTTAATTTCCTCCTCGTTTAAACCCTCTGATTGAAGTCTTAAATATTCGCTTTCTAACATATACATTTCATCTGTATATTGGCTAATATCATATCCTCCTCTGTTAGATTTAGATTCCGATATAAATTGTGAATAACTTCTGATCACCATTTTGTTAATACTTTTATACTATATATCTTTTTATCCTATGGAATCTGATATATATGTAGAAATGAATAAAATATCCAAGATAGATAATTTTACATCTGATTTTAAATCTAAATATGGATTAGAAGCAGGTGGATCTTCTTATGTGGTAAAAAAAGATCTCTATGTGGAGGTAATATCGTCATATAAAATAGAAACAATAGGAGAGCCTAATATATTAAAACCTATATGGTCAAGAATAAAATTAATTAAGGACGATCTTCTGAGTGTAACTTCCCAAGGGGTTTTTTTAGAATTAAAAGATTTCGAGGGATTTTTAGAATGTAGACCAGAATCTTCTTCTAAGGATGGCGAGCCATCTTTCGATAAATTTGATAAGGAAAGTATATCTAAAATAGGAAAAGATATGATATCCTCTAATCCTATGACATTTGAGGAAAGAAAAAAACTTATAACGAATAGAATATGAGAAGGATATTTAATTTTAACCAATTTGTAAATGAAAGCAGTGCTGCCGGAAATATGGATAAAACTTATAATATACCATTTAAGTATTCTTCCAATGATCCAAAAAATGGCTATAATAGCAAATCATTCGTTGATGACTTAAAATCTATTTTTATAGAAAAGCCAGAACTTAAAAAAGAAATAACCGAATTCATATCATCAACAATGAAAATTTCATCATTAGATGATCTTGCTAAAAAGACATTCTCTGAAATAATTAAGATTATCCCTGAGATAGAAAGAATTATAGAAGCTGGCGAATATGAGCCTGAAACGAAAATGCCAGGAGGAGCTATTCTTTTTATAAGAAACAAGATTCTTAAAAACGGAAGAGGAGCAGATTTTTATATCAACAGACACGGATCTAAAATAGAAGTTGTAACAGAAGACGAAGCTGGAGAAGAAAGAGTTTATCTTTTTAAGGCAGATAAATTTCCTTTTGATAGATTCGATTTTACAGATGAAGAAGTAGAGGAAACTAAATCTGTGATGGACGATTTAAAAGCTAATGCTTAAATCGAGTCATTATAATATCTATAGATTTTTCCTTACTTAACTCTGTCCCGATTTCCATATCAATCTCATTGGATATGTCTGCTACTAATATACAGTCATACTGATCTGAAAAATCTCTTATGTTTCCTTTAAGAAATTTTTTTATTCCTTTAATATCACTAGTAGTTTCACATAGAGGATCCAATAACTCTGTCATTAATAAAGCTACGTTTTCTTTGTTTGCTATTTTAACTATAGAAAAAAACCAATTAAATATTCTCATGGTCCTTTCCTCTTTTTTTCTTATAACTAAAAATCCCTGGTCCCACAGATTGTATTTGGAACAATAACTTTCCACATCTACTAAAGAATTGTATTTCTCGTAAAAATGGCTATTCTCCTCTATGAATTTATCTATAACGCTTATAGAATTCTTAGCAATCTCCTCTATCTCTCCTATAGAATCTAAATTTCTATCTAATATATTATAAAAATTATCATTCTCGTCTTCGGTCATTTTAGCTCTGGATTTTTGGCTAAGCTCTGTATTTTTAACAAAGCTCTCTAAATCTTTTTTAATCGTCAATAGATGCTTGAAATTTTTTTCAAATCCATTTTCACCAAAGCTTCCTTTAACCTTCATTAGATATGCCATAAGCACGTAATACTTATATTCAAAATCTATAGGGGATTCTATAAACCAATAAGGCTTCATTTCTGCCATAAAATCATTTTATGTTCTTTATTATATATAGAAAACAATTAAAATATCCCATTATAAAAAAATATTTCTTAAATACTGAAACTATCCTGCATACAGGGACTAAAATTTTTACTCTGTAAATCCCAGGTTATGAATACTATCTTATCTTAATTCTATGAGCCCCCAGTTTTTAGTTATAGCATATTACACAGAAAGCACCTCTTACGAAGTTCTAGCAGAAAGTCTTAGGCAGTCTTTAAATCAATTTTCAATCCCCCATTATATAGAAGCAATAAACGATTTAGGATCATGGGAGAAAAACACACATCATAAGGCATATTTTATCAAGAGTATATTAGAATCTAGAAATCAGGATATTCTTTATGTAGACGTAGATGCTAAATTTAAACAGTATCCAGAACTTATCCCATCCCTAGATTGTGACATAGCATATAGAACTCAGGACTTTAGATGGAGAGCTGATGAAGCATTGTCAGGTACACTATTCTTAAAAAATAATGACAAGGTAAAAAGATTTGTAGACAGATGGATACAATTAAACGAAGCAACACCGGCAGAAAGAATGAAACCTGAAACATGGGAGCAAAAAAATATGCAGAGGGCGCAAAGAGAAATGACAGATCTGAATTATTATAACCTTCCACCTGAATACACATTCATTTATGATCATATGAAGATGATGTATCCTGGTGTATCTCCTGTTATAGAACATTATCAGGAATCTAGAAACGTTCATCGTAAAATGAATTCAAACCCTAATTTCAGAATAAGAAGATAGATGAAATTAGAATATGCAGTAGTTAGCTCTAACTCAAATCCTGAATACCTTGATTTTTGGCCTTATGTAGCTAGAGCATGGAAGAATTTAATAGGATTAGAACCTGTTCTTCTTTATATAGATAATGCGGAACCCCCTTCTTGGGTTTATGAACACGGGAAGGTTTTTTATTTAGAATCAAGGAATGATTGGGATATTGCACAACAGGCACAATGTATTAGATTTTGGGCAGCAAACATTCTGGATAAGCCATTCATCATATCCGATATGGATATGCTTCCTATCTCAAAAGATTACTATATAAATCACGCTGAGTACATAGGAGATACTGGATTAATATCCTATAGTTCAGATATCATTAAATATAGATGGTATAGGACCAATCCTCAATATCCAATGTGTTATCTTGCGGGAGATCCAAAAAGTTTTTCAGATCTGCTAGATTTAAATGAAGAAAACCATTTAGATTTTCTTCTAAGATTAAAAAGAATGAATCTGCGAAGTGGCACTGATCAGAAGTTTTTTTATAATCAGACTTTGAAAAAATCTGGATACTATATTAGGCATCTTGAAAGAGGCTGGATAGAAGAAAAATATGCTGCAGGAAGATTAGATAAGGTAATATGGCCTAAAAACGACTATAATGCACATGAATATATAGATTGTCATTTACCAAGATCGTACGGAAATAATAAAATTATGTGCGATATATTATTTAACAAGTTGAATATCAATTAATGAATCCTATTTTTATATCTTTCTATTCTGGTGATATCTATTATGAAAACTGCTCTAGAGCTCTTTATAATAAATGTAAATCCCTGGGGATAGAAATAGAGATAGAAAGGTCAGGAGGATATAGGGAATACTGGAAAAATACATTACATAAGCCATCTTTTATATACGATAAGTTAAATCTTTTAAAGAGGGATCTAGTTTGGATAGATGTTGATACTGATATATCTGAATATCATGAAGTATTTAAAAAATGGGACTCTGATATATTATTTGCTAGTCATACTGGGGATCTCCAAGGTATCAAAGCATCCCCCCTTTGTATAAAATATAATGAAAGATCTTTAAGATTTTTGGAATCTTTAAAGGGTATATGTCTAGAAAAGATAGAATCTAATGATGTAGATTTTGATCATGATGTTCTTAAATATGATGTGCTTCCTAAATTTAAAGGTAAATTATGGGCAGATATTATGGGAAGTGAAGGATTTATAAATGAAGATTTCAGTGACGGAAGGGTTATAAGTAATGGTATATCTAGAGTTAGAGATAAAAATGTTTATACAAGAGATGTACTAAGAAAAAATATAAAAAGAACCAAAGAATTCGATTCATGTGTTTTAAAAGATTTTTTAATATGAAGAAAGGTGTTAAAGTAACTAGACAATTGATAAACAGAGGATTTAATCCTCTTGTTAGAATTTTTAGTGGTGACCCGGAGGCAAAGAAAGAAAAAGAGGATAAAAAAAGTGAGGCGGAAGATAATACTATTTTAGATATGAATTTATTTAGACCAATAGAAAACCCGAGAGAAAGAGCTCATATAAAGGAATGGAAAAATATAAACGATAAGGATACTATATTTGTTTCCTTTGTATCCGATCCTATCGATAGTGATTTTTATTCTTCTAAAATAGAAGGATTAGTAAAAAAATTAGATGAATTTGGATATGATTATTTAATAAGACAATACCCAAGGGATCGTAGCTATCATCAAAATTGCTGCTTTAAACCATCTTTTATAAAAAGTGTAATTGAAGAATTTGATAAAAATATAGTTTGGATAGACGCTGATACCAACTTAAAAAAAGAATTAAAGCTTTTCTCCGATGTGGATTCTGAATTTGATTTAGGTTTGGTTTCTCATAACGGAAGTATAGATGGTTTTTTTGCTTCACCTCTTTTACTAAAAAATACAAAAAATACTAGGGAATTAATAGAATCGTGGGATGATCACTGTACAGAAAAAATAAAGTCTGGAGAATGTGAGCTAGATCACGACGCATTAAAACATGAGGTCATAGGTAAACACAGGGATTCTATTAAAATAAGGCTATTTGATAATCAGTATAATCAGGGAGATATTTTAGAGAATGTAAACTCTAGAGTTCCTTTAAAAAATCAGGTCCATATACACATGAATAGGATAAATGCTAGAAGACCTTTTAATTATACTAATAAAGATTTTAATATAATATGAAAAAATTAAAAGCAACATGGGCGCCATTCCCGCCCGAATATTCTTCTTGCTCTAGTTTAAAACCTAAAACTTTTGAATGGTCTAACAACGAGGGTATAGCAAATGTTTGGATAGACAATAATATATTAAATCATAAAGGTGGAAAGAATGGAAATTTTGGATGGTTTTGTGAATCGTCTGAGATATTACCTGACTTAAAAAGGAACTTAATAAATAATCACGTAGTTCTTAAAAATTATTTTCAGAACATATTTACTTGTGATTCTGAGATAATATCTAAAGATCCTTCGTTTTTTATATTTAATCCGCCAGGATCTAATCTTCCTTGGACTAAACCTGAACAATACTCTTTACATAATAAGAGTAAAATTTGTTCTATGGTATGTAGTTCTAAAGACATGACTACTGGACATAAGCTAAGATTAAATGTAGCATCAAGAATCAAAGAAAAAATAGATCTTTTTGGAGGAGCACACGGAAGCCCTAGATCAGGAAGCGGAATAGGTCCTTCAGGAGATTGGTGGAGATCTAGAGACGAATCTCTAGCTCCTTATATGTTTTCTGTTGTTTTCGAGAACGCTTCTTATGATAATTACTACACAGAAAAAATAACAGATTGTTTTGCTAACGGTACTGTTCCTATTTATTGGGGAGATCCTAAAATAGGTGAATCATTTGATATGGGAGGTATTATACTATGGGATGATAGTTTTGATCCTTCGGTACTAAATGCGGATCTTTATAATAGTATGATAGGATCAGTTAGAAATAATCTGTATAAAGTTAGTATTATAAAATCAGCTGACGATTTCTTATTTAATAATATAGAAAATAAATGCCTAAGATAAATCTAATTTCTGCATCTAGAGAAAGACCCTTAAGAATGGCTAAAACCATACTTAAGTGGTATAATTGTTCTAGTGATCCTAGCAATATTGAATTTATAATATCGATAGATAATAGCGATCCTTGTTTAGAAAAATACAAAAAGATAATAAAAAATAATACAAAAACAGAAAACGATATAAAAATAAGACTATTAGTAAATGATAATAAAAATACAGTACAAGCTATAAATTCTGCGAAGGATTACATAAACGGGGATATAATTTTTATAATATCCGACGATACTGATTGTTTTGATGGATGGGACACAGAAATAATTAATGTTTGTCCAAAAGGAGGATATTATATAATTAAAACAAATGATGGAATGGGCAAGGATCTAATCACTATGCCTATATTTTCTAGAGAATATCTAGATTCTAAAGATTATATTTATTATCCCGAATACGAGCATATGTTTTGTGATACTGATTTAACATGCGTTTCTTATCTTGAGGGGAGTGTAATAGAAGCGAATGATATTACATTTAATCATTTACATTATACAAGGGGATATCATAAGAAGGATAATAACGATCTAAAAAATCAGCTAACTTTTTATACAGGAATGGAAATCTTTAAAAACAGATTAAGTATAAATTTCGGGGTATCTGAGGATTATACAAAAGGAGAGATACCTAAAAATATTATAGATTTCGTAAATAGTTATTAATAAATAAAAATAAATAAATAAATAAAAACAAAATGCAAAATTCAGGAGGAGCTTTTAACGAGGATTACTATATGGAATCCAAATTTCTAGATATAAAAGAAAAATATAATCTAGATACTGTAATCGAAACTGGAACTTATCATGGTATAACTACAGAATGGTTTGCAAAAAACTTCGTAAATGTTTACACTGTAGAGTGTAATGAGGTATATTACGAAAAAGCAAAGGAAAAAATAGGATCATATCCTAATATAAGTAGTCATTTGCAAGACAGTCCGGTTTTTTTGAAAGAGGTTTTACCTTTAGTAAATGATTCTAAGACTATAATTTTTCTAGATGCACACTGGTACACTAATCCGGTTCTTAATGAGTTAGTAGCTATAAAAGAATCTGGTAAGAAACCTATACTTGCTATACATGATTTTATGGTCCCTGATCATCCAGAATTTGGTTATGACATATATACAGAGCAGGGAATTGTGTATAACTGGGAATGGATTGAAAAATACATAGAGGATATTTACGGACCAAAAGGATACACAAAAGAATACAACACAGAAGCTGTTGGAGCTATGAGAGGCTGTATATTTCTTTATCCTAAAAAATAAAAAAATGATTGATTTAAATAAGCATCGCGCTCAAATATATAGTCAAAGTGGAGAGGATGGTATCATACAAAAAATATTCGAGACATTAAACATAAATACTGGATGGTATTGTGAATTTGGCGCAGGCGATGGAAACTGGATACCTAATACAAAAAAACTTAGGGAAGAGGGATGGAAAGGTGTATTGATAGAAGGCGATGCTGAATCTTTTAAAAATTTAAAAGATAATCTAGGAAATAATCCTGATGTTGAGCTAATAAATTCTTATGTGTCTTGTGAAGAGAGTGAATCTTTAGATTATATACTTAGTAATACTAATATACCTCTTGATATAGATTTATTATCAATTGATGTAGATGGTAACGATTTATGGATATGGAAATCTTTAAAAAAATATTCTCCTAAAGTAGTTGTTATAGAATATAATCCATCCAAAGATCCTACAGAAAGCTACACTATAGAATATGATAAAAATCACAGATTTAATTCCGATAGCTACTACGGGGCAACTCCAGGGGCATTAAATAAAATTGCTGAAGAGAAGGGTTATTTTTTAGTAGCTTCTACACCAAGAACTAATCTTTTTTATTGCAGAAAAGAATTTGCTAATAATTTTAAAAAAATGGAACTAGCTGAAGTTGATAAAGGAATAGGTTGGCCAATTAGCAAGAAAGAAATGATTAAATATTAAATAATAAAAAAATGAAAGAAAAAGTATCACTACAAACCTTAGGATCTGTATATAGAACAGACAAGGTTTCACACGGGTTTTGTCAGGCATATGACGATAAATTTAATGTAATAAGAGACAGTGTAAAGGATGTTCTAGAGATAGGCGTTTTTTTCGGTGCTAGTATTTTAATGTGGAGAGATTATTTTGAAAATGCAGAAATACACGGTTTAGATACATTTGAGGGGCTACAGGGTAACGGACACGTATTTAAGGATGCAGATAAATTCTATAAGGAATGGGAAAATGATACAGATCTAAAAAGAAGAATAACTCTATATAAATACGATCAGGGTAAGGAGAATGATTTAATATCTTTTACCACCGAGATGGAGAAAAAAGGTATCTCGTTTGATATCATAATAGATGACGCATCGCATTTAATGAGAGATCAACAATTAACTTTTAAACATATGTTCCCTTTAATAAAAAAGGGAGGATATTATGTTATAGAGGATGTACACAGTTCTTTTGGTGGATACGACGTTTTAGGTGATATGTCTAATACTACATTAACAATGATCAATAATTATGTTGAAAATAATGAATTATTTTCCATCTATACTGATTTAGAACCTATAAAAAAATCAATTAAAAACATGGAATTATTTACCACTAGTAAGGAAAGAAGCATGACATGTATAATTGAAAAAAAATAGTATGAGTAAAAGATGTATTTTAAATTTTTCTAATGATCGATATGTTAGAGGGCAGGATAGATTAATAGATTCATTAAAAACAGTAGGATATAGAGGTGGTTTATTAACTGAGACTAATGTGGAAGATATTCCTTTTAAATCCCACGCTGAAATAAACTACGGCTTTAAAGCTGGAATGATAAAAAAGGCATTAAATCTTGGTTATGAATCTATACTTTGGATAGATGCTGCTGTTTATGCAGCTAAGGATGTTACTCCTATATTTGATTACATAGACAATAATGGATATTTTGTTTTTCAATATGGTCAACAAGCATCTGTTACTTCAGGAGAATGGTGTGCAGATGTCGCTTTAGAACCATTAGGAATAACTAGAGAAGAATCCTACAAAATACCACATGCCTATGCTACTTTATTTGGATTGAATTTAAAAAAGCATTCTGAATTTTTTAAAGAATATTTAAGATTAGCAGAGGAAGGAACAGCTTTTACTGCACCTTGGCACAACCACGATGGTGAGGCATCAATAGATCCTAGAGTAAATGGACACAGACACGATCAAACTGTTATGTCTGTATTAATGTGGAAAATGGGAATGAGAAACTGGATAGGAGAGTCTGAAAGATTGGAATGGTATAGACACTACAAGGAACCAGGAAATGCAATATTATTACAGCACCCCATATAATAATGGAATATAAAATAGGAGATATAATATCCGTACCTAAACATGGGGATTTAGAAATAAATAAGGAGGTATTATATCTATTTGAAGGATTTCTAAAATATGATACGAAATATTGTATTATTTTAATAAAGGGATACTCAGAGGGATACCCTTACCTTCTAAATTTAGATATTAAAATATTCTTACATTTATGTTATACTCATGACTATAAAAAATATAAGGAATTTTTTAAATCCCTATATAATGATTTCCCTTGTAATGAAAGTGCATGTATACTACAATTAATATCTCATAGAATATTTGAAACTGAGGGATATACCAAAGAATTAGAAAAAAATTTATC
>Ga0315907_10002275_pt1 | contig 24503 bp, 20 predicted proteins | sample LakEriMetagenome_3_FD_203525 | JGI IMG/M metagenome (GOLD analysis project Ga0315907, IMG submission 203525) | Freshwater fungal communities from buoy surface, Lake Erie, Ohio, United States - Buoy 12 MA123 | ecosystem: Environmental > Aquatic > Freshwater > Lake > Lake biofilm | place: USA...
CACCGATGGCAACGGCAGAACCGGTCGGATCCTCAACATCTTGTATTTAGTGCATATGGGATTGTTGCAGATCCCCGTCCTTTACATCAGCCGCTTCATCATCCAGAACAAGCCAGATTATTACCGCCTGCTGCGGGAAGTGACCGAAAGCGACGACTGGGAATCGTGGTTGCTCTACATGCTTCGCGGCGTCGAGGAAACGGCTCTTTGGACGACCGGTCGCATTCAGGCCATCCGGGAGCTCTTCGATCTGACCATGGACCGATGTCGTACCGAGGCTCCCAAGATCTACTCCAAGGAACTCATCGAGCTGATATTCCGACAGCCCTATTGCAAGATCAGTTTCATCGTCGATGCGGGAATCGCCAAGCGAAAGACGGCCTCGGAATACTTGCAGGAGCTGGAGCGAATCGGTGTGATGGTCGGCGAAAAGCATGGTAGAGAAACGATTTACAAACACCCGGCCCTATTGGAAGTGCTTCAAAAATGATTTCGACGGCGACTTATCCGGGCCAACATCCCACATCGACGTGTCCAAAAGCGGTGGCTTTTCACCCATGTCCGCAGAACATGTCCATCGCGTGGACATATCGCCCACCATCGGTCCATTTTTTGGCAGAATTTGGACAGATCTACCGGCGAGGTCGCTGCTGCACAATTCCGAATCTGGAGACTTCACCCCTCAAACGGCTGGAAACCAGCGATAACAGAAGGACTCCGACCAATATTCCCGTTCCCATGCCACTTCGTGGACGATACCATTCTCGAAACAAACCCGGCGGGCCTATGTCGCAAGACACGCACACTTCGACGGGTCTTTCTATTTATGGACTCGGAGGTGGTACATGAAGTACACCAAGCCGGCACTTACACGCGAGCAGCAAGCCGACATCATCAGCCAACACTCGGCAGGGAATCATTACCGTCTGAGTGGCTCCGGGCATAACTATGGCCCTGATCGCATCAGGTCGCAAAGTATGTGTGCCAAGCGACAAATGGAGTTACTGGGTTCACATTCAACGATTTCGCTTGAGAGTATGGGATTTTTAAATGACCGGAGAAGATGCGCCGGGTGGTTTGTCAAACTCAATCGGGGGGAAGGTGCCTAATGGACGTCTTATTTCAAACTCCAAAGGCAGGAAACACAGGGGTGTATAGGTCGCAGGGAAACATGGTGTTGTTTTCCTCAACACTACGGCGTTTTAAGATCTTAGAGTCCGCGAAATACGAGCAAGCCATCAAAGCATACTTGAGGGGGCTGGGTTATGGCGGGTGAAAGGTCCACTATCGGTACGCTGCTCGATGCTACGGGCGGAAGTATCAAGACCGGTCCGTTCGGCACGAAGCTCAAGGCCTCGGAATACACCGCCACTGGCGTTCCTGTAATTTCAGTTGGCGAAGTGGGTTTTGGCCGTCTGCGCATTCACCACGATACGCCGCGAGTTGATGAGACCGTATTTAGCCGGATGCCCGAGTTCTTGCTGAAAGCAGGCGACATAGTGTTTGGCCGCAAAGGAGCCGTTGAACGAAGTGCACAAGTTCAGCCTGACGAAGACGGATACTTCCTTGGCTCCGATGGAATCCGCATCCGCCTCAACGTAGAGGAGTGCGACCCGAAGTTCATCTCATATCAGCTTCAGACCGAGGCGCACCGCAACTGGATGATTCAACACGCAGCCGGAACGACGATGCCCTCTCTCAACGAGGGGATTATCCTGCGAATCCCTATTGTTCTGAAACCCCTGGCCGAGCAGCGTGCCATTGCGGGGGTGCTAGGTGCGTTGGACGACAAGATCGAGTTGAACCGTCGGATGAACGCGACGCTTGAGTCGATGGCGCGAGCGTTGTTCCAGAGTTGGTTCGTGGATTTCGACCCCGTCCGCGCCAAACTTGATGGTCGTCAGCCTGTTGGTATGGACGACGAAACGGCGGACCTATTTCCCGATTCGTTTCAAGACTCTGAAGCTGGTCACATCCCGAAAGGTTGGACCTCTCAACGCTTGCCTGAAGCAATAGAAGTAAACCCTCGCCGCGTTTTGAAAAGTGGAACTATTGCACCCTACCTCGACATGAAAAACCTACCTACGGAGGGTCATTCGGCCGAGGAGGTGATCGACCGAGAATTTACTTCGGGCACCAAATTCCAAAATGGTGACACGCTCCTCGCCCGCATCACACCCTGCTTGGAGAACGGTAAAACGGGCTACGTGGATTTCCTCGCAGACGGACAAGTTGGCTGGGGATCCACCGAATACATCGTCCTGTCGCCGAAACCCCCACTTCCGCCGCAGTTTGGATACCTACTTGCACGCTCTGACACTCTGCGTACCCACGCCATTCAGAATATGACAGGCACCAGCGGACGCCAACGGGTTCCGTCCGAATGCTTCAATACTTTCTGGCTCGCAGTCCCGACGCCCGAGATTGCTCGCCGTTTCGATGAAATCACCGGTTCTCTGATGGCGAAAATAAAGACCAATGCCACTGAATCCCGTACGCTCGCGACCCTTCGTGATACATTGCTACCGAAGCTACTGAGCGGGGAGTTGAGTGTGGCAGAGGCGTCGAGGAACGCAGATATCACTGGTTGAACCATCCCCCCGCCCCAAAAAGGCATAATGAGATAGCCCAGGGTAGAGCGAAGCGCCACCCTGGGTGCGCTGGATATGATGTCGCCGTCGGTGCGCGGCCACTATGTGTACATCGCGCATTGGTTTCCCCGTGGTATCGTTCCGCCCTTTCAGGGCTAGCGAAAATTTTTGCGAACCGAATCCCAGGGCAGCGCTTCGCTTTGCCCTGGGCTATCACCTTGCGCCCCGTTGGGGCATAAGACCATTGGGCTTCGTTCAATAAACCCGCGATCCCCCCTCCCTGTTGGGGCATAAGACCGTTGGGCTTCGTTCAATGAACCATCATTCCCACCCATCTGGTTCGGGCAAAAGGCCATCGGACCTCGCTCGATGGATCATCATCCCGCTGCCCCAACGGGGCATAATGAGATAGCCCAGGGTAGAGCGAAGCGCCACCCTGGGTGCGCAGCGCCACCCTGGGTCGTACGCCATCGCGCTGGGTACCCCGCCGCTCCAATTCGCCAAAGCCCTGAAAGGGCGAAACATAACGCATGGGCTTACGCGCTGTTGGGTTCCGCCCTTTCAGGGCTTGGGTTGTTTCGTGCACACGAATCCCAGGGCGGCGCTTCGCTTTGCCCTGGGCTATCACCTTGCGCCCCGTTGGGGCATAAGACCGTTGGGCTTCGTTCAATGAACCATCATTCCCACCCATCTGGTTCGGGCAAAAGGCCATCGGACCTCGCTCGATGGATCATCATCCCGCTGCCCCAACGGGGCATAATGAGATAGCCCAGGGTAGAGCGAAGCGCCACCCTGGGTGCGAAGCGCCACCCTGGGTCGTACGCCATCGCCCTGGGTACCCCGCCGCTCCAATTCGCCAAAGCCCTGAAAGGGTGAAACATGTCCGCATTGATTTACGCGCCGCCGGTTTCGCCCTTTCAGGGCTTGGGTTGTTTCGTGCACACGAATCCCAGGGCGGCGCTTCGCTTTGCCCTGGGCTATCACCTTGCGCCCCGTTGGGGCTTCGTACCATTGGGGATCGCCAACCCCGCGAAAGTACGGACGGTTATAATTTCGTGGAATGACCCATCATGTCGCCATCCTGGGTGTGGTTTGGCATGCTATCCTCACGTTCGCACAAGCCCTGAAAGGACGTAAACGAATGCCGCAATCGCTCGCGCAAATACTTGTTCATCTTGTCTTCTCCACGAAGAACCGGGAAATGTTGCTGGCCGATGACATCAGGGATGACCTTCACGCTTACATCGGTGGCATCGTCGATAATCAAAAGGGCAAACTGCTCAAAGCCGGGTCAGTCGCGGACCACATCCATTTGTTGATCGCCCTCCCTCGCACATGTGCACCGTCGGATTTGGTCCAGGAGATCAAAACGGGATCCTCGAAATGGCTGAAGACCAAGGGAACGCGGTACACGAATTTTCACTGGCAAGGTGGATATGGTATTTTTTCAATCAGCCCTTCGCATCGCCCGGCGTTGGAGGATTACATAGCAACCCAGGCGGAGCATCACAGGGTGGTCACCTTTCAAGAAGAATACCGCCGATTGTTAGAAAAATACGAAATACAATTTGATGAACGCTATGTATGGGATTGACCATTCTTTCGCCCTTACAGGGCTAGCGAAAATTGTTTCGTCCCAAATCCCAGGGCGGCGCTTCGCTTTGCCCTGGGCTATCCCCTTGCGCCCCGTTGGGGCTTAGCACCGTTGGGACTTTAAACCATCGGATTTCATGCAATGAACCATCGATTTCCCAGTCCTAACTGGGCATAATGGGGTTCCCCACGGCAACAAAACATCGCCCTGGGTACGCAACAATCCTCGAAGCGCCCATGACCCTCAACGAATCCACCGTCGAATACGCCGCCCTCGAATGGTTCGAACAACTCGACTACGCCGTCGGGCACGGAACTGATTTTGCACCCGGTGAACCAGACTCCGAACGAAATTCGTTTGCCGAAGTCGTCCTGCCAGGACGCTTGCGCGTTGCCATCGCCCGACTGAACTCAACCATCCCCGAAGAAGCCCGCGAAGATGCCCTACGAAAAGTTCTTCGCGTTGGCACTCCCGCACTAATCCAAACTAACCGCGCCTTTCACAAAATGCTGCGCGATGGCGTCCCCGTCGAATACCCCCGACCCGATGGCAGCATCGCAGGTGATCATGTCCAACTCCTAGACTTGAGCAATGCACAAGCCAACGACTGGCTAGCTGTCAACCAATTCACGGTCACCGAAGGCCAACACAACCGGCGACCTGACATCGTGGTCTTCGTCAACGGCCTTCCACTGGGCCTGATCGAACTTAAAAACGCCGCCGATGAAGATTCAACCATCTGGAGCGCCTACGCCCAACTACAAACCTACAAAGCTCAGATTCCCACGCTGCTGCATTACAACGCGGCCCTTGTGGTCAGCGATGGACTACAAGCTCGTATGGGTTCGGTAACGGCCAACCAGGAGTGGTTCAAGGTCTGGCGCACGATCGATGGCGTGCGCGATGCGGAACCCGGCTCCCTCGAATTGGAGACGCTCATCCGGGGCGTGTTCGATCCAGAGCGGTTCCTGGACTTGCTACACCACTTTATCGTTTTCGAGGAAGACCCCGACTCGGGCGCTCTGCACAAGATCATCGCGGGCTACCACCAGTTCCATGCGGTCAACGCAGCCGTCGAGGAAACGGTGCGGGCCTGCGGCATGACCGAGACGACCGGCGTGCTGCGCGAAGACTCGGCCACCTACTGGGCCGGCCGTCAACGCGGCGGTAAGCCGGGCGATCGTCGCGCAGGGGTCGTCTGGCACACACAAGGCAGCGGCAAGAGTTTCTCGATGCTATTTTTCGCTGCACGCGTAGTGCGGCATCCGGCGATGCAGAACCCGACGCTGGTGGTACTGACCGACCGCAACGATCTCGACGACCAACTCTTCGGCCAATTCCAACGCTGCTCGGACATCCTTGGCCAAACTCCAGCTCAAGCTAGCGGCCGCGAGCATCTGCGAGAATTGCTGAACCGTGCCAGCGGCGGTGTGGTGTTTACCACGATTCACAAGTTCATGCCGGAAAAAGGGGAAATGATGCCCGTGCTGAGCACGCGGCAGAACATCGTCGTGATCGCCGACGAAGCCCACCGCAGTCAATATGGATTCGGCGGCAGAATCAATGTCAAGACCGGCGAGATGTCTTACGGCTTCGCCAGCAACCTGCGCGATGCTCTACCGAATGCGTCGTTCATCGGATTTACCGGCACTCCGATCGAAAAGACCGATGCGAACACGCGCGCGGTCTTTGGCGATTACATCTCCATCTACGACATCCAGCGCGCGGTTGCCGACAAGGCCACGGTGCCGATCTATTACGAGAGCCGGATTTCTAAGCTCTCCTTGAACGCCGCCGAACTGCCAAAGCTAGACGCGGAGTTCGAGGAGATCACCGAAGGCGAGGAGCTGACGAAGAAGGAAAAGCTCAAGACCAAGTGGGCCGCGCTCGAGGCGCTCGTGGGCGATCCGAAACGCATCTCGCAAGTGGCCGCCGATTTGGTGAAGCATTTCGAGAAACGGGTCGAGGCAATGGACGGCAAGGCGATGATCGTGTGCATGAGCCGCCGCATCTGCGTGGACCTTTACGATGCGCTGATCGAACTGCGGCCCGAATGGGAAGCAGAAACGCTGAAAGTTGTCATGACCGGCAGCGCCGAGGATGGCCCCGAGTGGCAAAAGCACATTGGCAACAAAAAACAGCGGCGGGATTTGGCAAACGAGTTCAAGGACCCGAAGAACCCCTTCAGGATTGTGATCGTGCGGGATATGTGGCTGACCGGCTTTGACGCCCCCTGTCTGCATACGATGTACGCCGACAAGCCGATGCAGGGGCACGGCCTTATGCAGGCCATCGCCCGGGTGAACCGCGTCTTTCGCGACAAGCCCGGCGGACTGGTGGTCGATTATCTCGGGCTTGCCGATCAGCTCAAGCAGGCGTTAGTCACCTACACCGAGAGCGGGGGGCAGGGGGACCCGACCTTTGACACCGCACAAGCCATCGCCGTGATGCTCGAGAAACACGGCATCGCATGCGACATGATGCATGGCTTTGACTGGGCCAAATGGACCAGCGGCACGCCGAGTGAGCGACTGAAATTGATCCCTGCCGGACAAGAGCATATCCTCGAGCAAGAGGACGGCAAGCAACGCTGGGTTCAGGTGGTGACGGAGCTTTCCTGCGCCTTTGCCCTCTGCGCTGCGAGCGACGAAGCGACCGCGATCCGCGACGACGTGAGTTTTTTCCAGGCACTGCAAGCTGCGTTGAACAAGCAGGCCAGCAGCAATCGGAAGACACCCGAGCAAATCGATGCTGCGATCCGCCAGCTCGTGAGCAAGGCGATCACGACCGACGGCCAGGTGATCGACGTCTTTACCGCTGCGGGATTGCCCAAGCCGGACATCAGCATCTTGAGCGACCAATTTCTGGCCGAAGTACGTGGCCTTCGGCACAAGAATGTCGCCGCCGAACTGCTTGAAAAGTTGCTCAAGGACGAATTGAAGGCACGCGCCAAACGCAACTTGGTGCAGAGCCAAGTATTTTCTGAGAAGCTCAAGAAGACCCTCAACGCCTACCATAATCGTGCGATTGCGACGCAGGAAGTCATCGAAGAGTTGATCCAATTGGCCAAGGAGTTGGATGCTGCGACCAAGGCGGGCAAGGAGATGGGTCTGACCGACGACGAGAAGGCCTTTTATGATGCGCTTGCCACAAACGAATCCGCCGTGATTGCCATGGGGGACGACAAACTGAAGGTGATCGCCGCCGAGTTGATTTCTCAAGTGAAAAAGAGTGTGACCATTGACTGGACGCTTCGCGAGAGCGCTCGGGCCAAGATCAAGGTGATGGTCAAACGCATTCTCAATCGATACGGCTACCCACCTGATTTGCAAGAAGAGGCGGTACGAACCGTATTGATGCAAGCGGAGCTACTCTGTGCCGAGTGGGCTTAGGTAGGATGCGACTATAGATTCTTCATGTCGGTTGCGATTCAAGGACAACTTTTTAAAAAACCCGGGGACAGTCCCCGGATTTTTTTACGCGCCGCCAGTTCCGCCCTTTCAGGGATAGCGAAATTTGTTGCGTGCCGAATCCCAGGGCGGCGCTTCGCTTTGCCCTGGGCTATCCCCTTGCGCCCCGTTGGGGCATAAAACCATCGGGTTTCGTTCAATGAACCCGCGAACCGGCCGTCCCGTTGGGGCATAAAACCATCGGGCAAACGCCATCCCGAATAACCCACCACAACTTGGGTCGCCTGCAATGCTCATTCAACACCGATCCGTAACCGGATCGTTCGCCCCAACGGGGCATAATGAGATAGCCCAGGGTAGAGCGAAGCGTCACCCTGGGTTGTACGCCACCCTGGGTCGTACGCCACCCTGGGTCGTACGCCATCGCGCTGGGTACGCCGACGCCCCAATTCGCAAAAGCCCTGAAAGGGCGAAACATGTGCGCATCGATTTACGCGCCGCCGGGTCCGCCCTTTCAGGGCTTGGGTTGTTTCGGGCACACCGAATCCCAGGGTGGCGCTTCGCTTTGCCCTGGGCTATCCCCTTGCGCCCCGTTGGGGCTACGTACCATTGGGGATCGCCAAGCCCGCGAAAGTACGGACGGTTATAATTTCGTGGAATGACCCATCATGTCGCCACCCTGGGTATGGTTGGGCATGCTATCCTCACGTTCGCACAAGCCCTGGAAGGACGTAAACGAATGCCGCAATCGCTCGCGCAAATACTTGTTCATCTTGTCTTCTCCACGAAGAACCGGGAAATGTTGCTGGCCGATGACATCAGGGATGACCTTCACGCTTACATCGGTGGCATCGTCGATAATCAAAAGGGCAAACTGCTCAAAGCCGGGTCAGTCGCGGACCACATCCATTTGTTGATCGCCCTCCCTCGCACATGTGCACCGTCGGATTTGGTCCAGGAGATCAAAACGGGATCCTCGAAATGGCTGAAGACCAAGGGAACGCGGTACACGAATTTTCACTGGCAAGGTGGATATGGTATTTTTTCAATCAGCCCTTCGCATCGCCCGGCGTTGGAGGATTACATAGCAACCCAGGCGGAGCATCACAGGGTGGTCACCTTTCAAGAAGAATACCGCCGATTGTTAGAAAAATACGAAATACAATTTGATGAACGCTATGTATGGGATTGACCATTCTTCCGCCCTTTCAGGGCTAGCGAAAATTGTTGCTTACCGAAACCCAGGGCGGCGCTTCGCTTTGCCCTGGGCTATCCCCTTGCGCCCCGTTGGGGCATAAAACCATCGGGTTTCGTTCAATGAACCATCGATCCCGCCGCCCCGTTGGGGCATAAGACAATCGGGCAAACGCCATCCCGAATAACCCACCGCAACTTGGGTCGCCTGCAATGCTCATTCAACACCGATCCATAACCGGATCGTTCGCCCCAACGGGGCATAATGAGATAGCCCAGGGTAGAGCGAAGCGCCACCCTGGGTGCGCCGCCACCCTGGGTCGTACGCCATCGCGCTGGGTGCGCCGCCGCCCCAATTCGCAAAAGCCCTGAAAGGGCGGAACATGTGCGCATCGATTGACGCACCGCCGGTTCCGCCCTTTCAGGGCTAGCGAAAATTGTTGCGCACCGAATCCCAGGGCGGCGCTTCGCTTTGCCCTGGGCTATCACCTTGCGCCCCGTTGGGGCATAAAACCATCGGGCAAACGCCATCCCGAATAACCCACCGCAACTTGGGTCGCCTGCAATGTGGGACGCGGGCTTTGCCGCGGAAAACACCATCGAGCCTGGCAAAATTGCCTGACAACTACTTGATCGAACACGGGGTATTTGACTGTTTGGTTTTACCCCGGCAGGGCGACACCCTTAGGTCCATTTAAAATGTATCTTCAACGTGAAATTCTATCGCTTAGCGATTGTTCAAAACCCTCGATGCGATCCGACGTAAACCCCACGCGCTGCGAACTAAGCGGATGCTCAAACTCCAGTTTCCAAGCGTGCAATAACATTCGGGGGCGGTCCGAATGTGCATCTTCGGTCTCCGAATACTCACCCCCAGTCTCTCTGCTCGATCCACCCGGCAAATAAAGGGGATCACCCACGATGGGATGCCCCATGGCGGCTAAGTGGATTCGGATCTGATGGGTCCTGCCTGTAACCGGTTTGGCCTCAATGAGACTAAACAACTCCTGCCTGCCCTCAATCAGTCGACCATTCGATTCCGTACGCACAACTCGAAACTCCGTCTCGCAAGCCTGACCGCCTGGATCTAACCGGCGGCCTCCGTTGGCAAGTACCTCGTCGCCAATCGCCAAATCACATCGAGTTTCTTGCCATGTTGGAACCCCATGAACCCACGCTAAATACGTTTTTTGCACCAACCCTTGCGCGAACTGCGTTTGGACCTTCTTGGCATAAACGTATTTGCGGGTGAATACCACCAAACCTGTAGTCATCGCATCGATGCGATGGGCAGGTCGGAGCTTCTCGGGAAAATAAGCCTCATGCAGAAACGATTCGAGAGTATTCTTCTGATACCGACCCGAGGGATGCAAGGGCAAAGGTGCACTCTTGTCGATCACGACGATCGCCTCGTCCTGATAGACCAAAGAAACGTTCGGATCGATCGGAGGCTCAACGTAATTGGGAATGCTGTGCAAAAAACGCTGCCCCTCTTGGACCAATTGTTCCGGATCGACCTCAAGAGTCTTCCACTGACCCTTGGTCGATGCGGGACGAGTGATCTGGCCCTTGCCGATCGCATCGAGCCATTGCTCTGATTGGTAGGGTGGATAAATCTCCTGCAATGCATCGATCAGACGCATCTGATGGCAACGCTTGGGGATCGAAACCCAACGCCGATTCTCATAGGGATTCGTTCCGGGTTGAGACTCGGCGATCTTGCGAATCCGTTCCTCTTGCCGCTGACGCGCAAACTCCACAAGCTCTGTTGGGCTCACGTAACAATGGGGGCAACTGGTCCCCTCGCGATACATCGGAGAACTGCAATCCTCCGGCGAAAGCACATGCTTGCAGGCAAAGCACTCGTAAAGATCCGTTGGAGCCAACGAGGGATCGACCGCCACGCGTTGATCGAACACAAAACAGGTCCCCTCGTAATGCTCCTGCTCGCACTCCTCGAAGTACTTCAGGATGCCTCCTTCGAGCTGATAGATCTTCTCGAATCCAAGTCCCTTCATGTAGGGCCCGATCTTCTCGCATCGAATACCCCCGGTGCAAAACATCACTACCGGTCGCTTCTTGATCTCCTCGGGCAAAGCCGCAGCCGCAGCAGGGAATTCGCGGAATGTCTTGAGGTTCAAGTCGATCGCGCCCTTGAAGGTCCCGAGCGAGACCTCGTAGTCATTGCGGGTATCGAGCAAGGAAACCTCTTGCTTCTCGTCAAGCCAACGCTTCAATTCCCGTGGTGCGATTTTCGGAGAAGCCTCCTCAAGTGGCACAATGTCCGGACAACCTACCGGAATGATCTCCTGCTTGATTTTCACAAGCATCCGATTGAAGGGCTGGTAATCCGTAACGCTCTGTTTGACGGGTAACTCCTCAAAACCTGGAATCGATCGGACACTTGCCAGGACGCGGTCGACAGCTTGTTTAGGCCCGGCGATGAACATGTTGATCCCTTCGCCGCTGAGCAGAATGGTCCCCTTGAGGTCGAGCTCAAAGCACAACCGCCGGAGCGTGTCGCGTCGCTCTTGGAGGTCTTCGAGGGGATGGAATCGATATGCAGCTACGTTGACGATCGACATGTGTGGTTTGCCGTTGGGATCCGACTAGTTTGCCATCGTAAAGAGATTGGAGCTAAGAGATTGGAACTAAGAGGTTGAAACACAGAGGCACAGAGGACACAGAGAGAAAAAGAGAAGGGAAGCGAGGGGAAGAGAGGAAACCTGGCATTCCTCGTTTGGATTCGGGAATAACCCGATCCAATCCAACATCACTCGGCGAAGACCTTGGACCAATCCTCTTTCATATCGATGACATGCCAGCCCTGTTTCGGGGCCTCGGCCAAGGCATCGATGAGTTTACCCGAGCTCTTCGGGGCCGAATCGTAAGCATACTCACGGGCTTGGTCGGTATGGTGCACGATCGCCCCAAAACTCAAACGAGGATTACCGATCGTGGTGTATTGGAGCATCGCTAGGTCCCCATCACTGTTGCCAAAGCAAACGATCGGCCGACGCCCAATCGATTGGTGGATCCCGACGGGCTTTCCAGCCTTGTCGTCGATGAAAATTTGATCGAGGGTCTTGATCAAGGTAGGTACCCCGTCCCGGAGTTCCAACTTGGTTCGGGCCGATGAGCCGACGACTTGTTCGGGCGGAATCCCATAAACCCTTTCGGACCAGACCCTCATGAAGTCGGCTCCACCACCAGAGACGATGTAGTTTTTGAATCCGTGGGATCGCAGGAACGCAAGGACTTCTTGCATGGGCTGATAGGTCAGCTCATCGTACCTCTTGGAGAATTTCGGATGCACCGCGCTGCTGATCCACTCCGATACGCTCTTGTTGAACTCCTCAACGCTCATGCCGGCATGGGTCATCGCAACGACTTGCAAGAGTCCCTCATGCCGCTCGCCGGCCAAGAGGGTTGGGATGTCTCGGCTGAGGACGGCTTGGACCATCGGGTGCTCAGCGAATTGCGAATCCTTGGCAGCTTTCTTTTCTACCACGTCGAAAGCATAGGCCAATTGGAATGGGACAGGGTTCTCCGGCCAGAGCGTCCCATCGTTGTCGAATACTGCAATCCTCTCGGCCGGAGGCACAAAATCCGAGGACTTCGGGTCGCAAACGCGCTGAACATAAGCGATCAAGCTACGTTTGGTCGCACAATCGTTCCAGGACCCAAGCGCCACGATCGGATCGAGAGCCGAAGCCCCATCGAGTTGAGCTTGGGCTCGCTTGATGCAAGTAGAGAAACCCAAGAGACAAACCAAGGCGACGAACAGTCGTTTTGTCATGGTCAGTTGCATTTTTTGAACCCCTGGAAAGCAAAAAAAACTTACGTGTCTGCGACGATCAAACTCAATGACCGAGTACGAGGAGAAAAAGTCACCATTTCAGAGCGCGTCGATCGAGCACTTCGGTCCAACGCTTTGTTCGTGCGTTTTCTCGTACTCGTACTCAGCATCGCGGTACTCGTACTCGATCGATCCCTCCGATACCGAATCAGTTCGCTGGATGAGTCGAGTCAACATCGACACGATCCGTTTCAGGTTGGTCTTGCCATCCCGATTTAGTTCAAGATCGATCGCATCGAATGATACGAGTATATCGTGAATCGCAGCGCATTCCAAAGCTGAGCCGCGTGCGATCTCGAAAAATCGATTCTTGTCCTTGAGACTTTGTTTCCCGTTGCCCTCGGCGATGTTGAGCGGAATGGATTGTGCAGCTCGCAGCCACTGATCCCGAGCATGGCGTTCCGCACCGTTTAATGATTTCGCGATTCGATAAGACGAAGCAACGTATTCGATCGCAAGTCGATAGACATCGAGTCGTTCGTGGTCAAAAAATGGTTCGGTCATCTGCGCCCTCTCGAGTACGAGTACGAGTACCGTTTCACTGAGTACGAGTACGAGGAAATCTGACCTGAAGCACGATCAAACGCTTGGCAACCTTGAGGATCAAGCCCAGTCATTAAGGGCTATTGTTCCATCACATCCGATTCTCGTGACTTGGCCAACTCGGTGACTTCTTCCTCGTATTTTTTTGTTAGCTCCTGCACCTCTTCTTTGGAGGTATCCCGCTGATCCTCGGAAATGGTCTTGTCCTTTTCAGCCGTTTCGATCGCCTTGTTCGCATCCCGTCTGACGTTGCGAATCGAAATCTTCGCTTCTTCAGAAAGCTCTTTGATGCGAGCGACGAGCTTCTTGCGGGTGTCGGTGCTCAAGGGTGGGATGTTGATCCGAATGATTCGCCCATCGCTTTGAGGATTAAGCCCCAGTTCGCTCGCGACGATCCCTTTTTCGATGTCTTTGATGATCGAGGTGTCAAAAGGGCGGATGACCAATTGCTGAGGCTCAGGGGCCGCAACGCTCGCGAGTTGTTTCAGCGGCGTGATCGAGCCATAGGCGTTGACTTTGACCGAATCGAGCAAGCCCGGTGCGGCACGTCCAGTTCGGATCCCGGCAAGATTTTGCTTCAGGTGCGAAAGGGCCTTGTCCATACGCTCTTCGGCGTCCATGAGGATGTCTTCGACTGACATAGCAAGGATTCTCCAGAATGATGTGATGTTATGAGTGGTGGAAGGATAAAGGGTAAGCTTGGGTAGTATTGCACAAGCCCCTATTGGGCGTTGACCAGGATCTGCTCTCCTGGATGGATCCGGGGTGAAATACGCGTGCCGACTTTCTGCCCACTGACGGCTCGGACAATGTTCCCCTCCTTTTTGAAATTGAAAACAAGAATGGGGAGTTTGTGGGTCCGGCACTGAGCGATGGCCGTCGAATCCATGATTTTAAGATTCTTTTCGATCACCGTATCGTAGTCGAGCTCGCGATAGAGAATCGCATGCGGGTTCTTTTCCGGATCGTCGCTGTAGACTCCGTCGACCCGGGTGGCCTTGAGCACAATGTCTGCATCGAGTTCGAGCCCTCGGTTCGCAGCACAAGTATCGGTCGTGACAAACGGAGCGCCGGTGCCGGCCGCTAGAATTACAATCCTCCCTTTTTCCAAATGTCGGATCGCTCGCCGGCGGATGAAAGGTTCGGCAACACCATCCATCTTGATCGCCGACATCACACGCGTGGCGATCCCAATGGACTCAAGGGCGTCCTGGAGGGCCAAGGCATTGATGACCGTCGCGAGCATCCCCATGTAATGGGCCGTGGCCTCCTGGATCTTCTCGCCACTGGAACCCTTGAACTGCGCTCCTCGCAAAATGTTGCCACCCCCGACGACCACGGCGATTTGACAACCCAAAGCATGAGCCGACTTGATCTGATTGGCGATTGCCGTGACCTCGTCCATGCTGATGCCACGCTCCCCGGCGTGGGCCAAGCTCTCGCCACTGAGCTTCAAAATCACACGGTGGTAACGAGGAGAAAAGGCACCGGCAGAATCGTTGTCGCTCATGAAGTCCAATCGGCGTGCAAACAGAGTTTTCCAAGGGAAGGCTAAGGACCGTCGGGCGGCCCTGAAACGTTCCGGTATCATAGCCGGAATTTCAGATTGCAACGAGTCCCTTACCCTTTCGGATTTGCAGGTTTCCGGCTAGTCTAATCGTTTGATTTCGACCCCCGTGTCGCGGAACCCAAAGGACCCCAGGAATATGTCGCCACCGATCTACATCAACGGGAAATACTTCAGCAAAGAGGACGCCAAAATCAGCGTCTACGACCACGGACTCCTCTATGGCGACGGAGTCTTCGAAGGCATGCGGACTTACTCAAACAAGGTTTTTCGGTTGGACGAACACATCGACCGACTCTACGAATCAGCCCGCGCCATCCTGCTGACGATCCCCATGTCCAAACAGGAAATGATCGATGCGGTCAAGAAAACTGTCGAACTCAGCGGCCTGAGCGACTCGTACATCCGGTTGGTCGTCACCCGCGGAAGCGGATCCCTCGGACTCGATCCAAACCGAACCTCCGATCCCCAAGTCATCATTATCGTCGACCTGATCGCTCTGTACGATCGCAAGTACTACGACGAAGGGCTCAAAATCATCACCGCCTCGACCATCCGAAACCACCCGGCAGCCCTGAGCCCACGCATCAAATCGCTCAACTACCTCAACAACATCATGGCCAAACTCGAAGGCCTACAAGCCGGGTGCATGGAAGCGATCATGCTCAACCACAAAGGAGAAGTCGCCGAATGCACCGGCGATAACATCTTCATCGTAAAGAAAGGCCATTTGCTCACCCCGTCGGCCGACTCGGGAATCCTCGAAGGAATTACCCGCAACGCCATCCTAGAACTGGCCAATACCCTCAAGATCCCAGCCCGAGAAACGACCTTGACCCGACACGATCTACTCGTGGCCGACGAATGCTTCCTCACAGGCAGTGCCGCGGAAGTCATCCCAGTGGTCTCCATCGATAGCCGGCCGATCGGCGATGGGAAAGTAGGGCCGACAACCAAACAACTCATGGTCGAGTTCAAGAAACTCGTCGTTCGCTAAACCGCTCTAGCGACCAATGCTCGGCGGATTGTCGAGCAAAAAGTCCCGAGGTCCCCGAGTGGTGTAGTATGGGTAAGCGACCGTCGGACCAGGAACTCCTGAGCCGACTTGGTCGTCGGCGCGGTATTGAGCATGACTCATCCCGCCATTGCCAGCCCCATGGAGCCCCGCTCCATGCAAGCCACCGCCATGCAATCCGCCATGAAGCAAACCGCCGCCGCCATGCAAGCCGCCACCGCCATGCAAGCCACCGCCGCCATGCAAGCCGCCAAGCAAGTGACCCTTCATCGAGCCATCCAAGCAAGGTGCACCCGAATGGGACAAGTGAGACCCATAGTCGGTCCCACCACGCTGCCAACCCATGCGGCATGGACGGCAGCCAATCGGAGAATTGCAAGTACTGCAGGCACTATGATTTCCACAGCCATGCCCGCGATGTATGCCAACGCATCCAGTCGAGCCAACGATGGACAAGGCTAACAGTGCGATCGAAAAAAGTCCGCGTTTCATTTGGTGACCCTTGTGTTGTTCCGCCCCATCCAACCCTAGTTGGATCTCTCATGGCATCTGTGAGAATCGGCTGAACCGTTACCAAGAATCCAATCACTCCAAACGGACCTGTAGAGTCCGCGCAGCTTACCCAATTGAAAAGCTAGCAATCAGGCTAGCCCCTGAACAGCGTCCCATAAGGGCCATGGAAACAGTCTACCTTCGACGGTTTCGCAATCGAAGCGGATCGGACTCCGATCCGACCTCCGCAAAGAAATGATCGACGCTGAGGCTCTCAAAATACGGACCGTCACTCTCGCGATCGCGCTGCTCTTGGCTTTCCCCCTCGCCCAAAAGACTCGTTCCATTCAAACGATTGATCACCGCGAGGACATCGAGCGGCGTCACACGGCCATCCCCGTCGACATCCACATCAGGCATCCCTAGGGAACTGCCCAAGCGTGGCATAGGAAGATCTCCGCCTTGGTTGGCATTGACCGCATCGATCAGCGTCAGAACGTCCAATGGGGTGACCGATCCGCTTTGGTCTACGTCCCAGGGGAGAATCGTGTTTTGCCAAGGGGATTGATTGGCTAGCCGCTGAATTCCAACGCTCATGCGTGAAAACAAGCCACCGGCTAGGTCATTGATCAGCAGCGGAATGCTCATCATGATCGGGTCGGAATCTTTGAGATACTCTTGGGGCTTCATGATCAACTTGCCAGCAACCACGTCGAATCGACTGTCCAACGAAGTGAACGTGTAGCTTGTGGGTCCATCGGGATCCTCGACAAGAATTCGTCCTAGATCCAAACCTGTGATGTTGCTAGGAACGATATTATTTTCAACTACGATCGACGTTGGAGGCTCGTTGGCGTTGAGGACTTGGATGCTCACAAGCCGCTGGCTCGAGAGGCTCGGCAGCCCCGTGTCTGAGGCAATGACCAAGACCGATTCGCTTCGGCTTCGCTCAAAATCCAACACCCCAGCCCGAGCGACGCTCAATTGACCTGTCAACGGGTCGATTGCGAATCGGTTCTCGTTGGCTAGCAACGAATAAACCACCGCAGGACGATCGGTGGGTTGTCGATCCGCATCGGTCGCAACCACGCGACCGAATGGAACCCCCACGGAGACCGATTCGCTGGTTGTCAGGACTCCGGTTGTGATCACCGGCGCAAATTCGTTGACGTCGCTGACGAGGACCTCTGCAGAAACCCAGGTCGAGAGCGACGGGGTCCCGTCATCGAATGCTTCGACAAAGAAACGGTACGAAAGGGCTGTTTCGTGATCGAGCGAGACTCCTGGCTTGACCGTCAGAATCCCCGTTTCGGAATTCAACAAAAACTGCGAAGGGGCTTCGCCAAAGAATCGGTACCGCACTCGGTTGGCCGTGTCTGCGTCGCTGGCTACTACCCTACCGACGATCGCTCCGCTGGAATTGTTCTCCGCAATGCTCATCGAGATCGGCTCGAGCGCTGGCGAAAACTCGTTGATATCGGCAACCTTGATCCCTATGGCTTTCTCAAAAAACAACGGGGGATTTCCGTTGTCCGTGGCGCGAACCTGAATCGAAACGGTGCTGGCTGCCTCAAAGTCAAAGCTCGCTAGCGGCGCTAGGAATAGCACGTCCCCTTGGATGACAAAACGAGGATCGGAGGTCGTCCAAGCGATCGTGTCGTTGGGATCTGGATCGACCGCAGTCAATCGACCGACTCTGACTCCGCTCAAGTTCTCGGCGATGGGTTGGCCGACAAGATCGATATTCGTCGGTGCGTCGTTGATGTTCAAGATGTCGATTCGCACGGGTGCCTCGGCAAACGCTCCCGATGCATCGGTCGCTCGGACAAAGACCTGTCGCTCCCCGACGTCCAAATTCCCGGGGGTACCGGTGAATACTCCGGTCGTTGGATTGAACCGCAACCACGATGGAAGGGGGACCCCGGGTGCCGTATAGGCACTCAGTGCCAAGACCGTATTGTCGATGTCCTTGAACAACCCGGTGGGAATCGCATACTGCAATGGGGAATCTTGCAGGCCGACTGCCGATGGAAACGGTGGGACCGAAAAAGGGGCATCGTTGACCGGGAGAATCATCTGCTTGATCTCTCCGGACGCCTTGGAAATCGAGTCCGGAGCGACCACCGATTGGATATCGACCATGACCAATCCCGCAGGTCCGCTGAAGGCACCTTGGTAAAGCGGATCCAACGCGTAGTACTTCAAATCCGGAGCTGGACCAAAGTAGTTGGGTGCTGGAATGAATCTCAATCGGGCCGTCGGGCCGAGCACCAAACCTGCCGATGTCGACAAGTTCTCTAGATCGGTCCAGCCGAATCCAGCTTCGAATTGCCAAAGGCCATTGCTAGAACCAGCGCTGGTGATGATGATCCCGGAACCTTGGGTCGAATCCGGATCGATCACTCCTCGCTCGATGATCTGGCTGACAGGAGTTCCACGGGGACTCCGATCGTCCTCCTGAACGTCGTCCATAAAGCTAGTGGTCGCTTGGGGGGAATCGTTGACCGATTCGACGCGTAACCGGACAACCGTCGTGCCCCGGAAACTACCTTTGGTCAAAGCGAGCTCGATCCGTCGGTCGAAGGTATCTGGAGATTCACCCCGGGCTTCAAACCGAATGCACTCGACGAGAGACTCGATCGCCGACTGGGTCGCAAACGAAGTGAAGTTGATTACCAGCGAGGTGTCGGACACTCGCGTGATCGATCCGATTTGACTTCCGTTGTAGACCAATACCGAATCAACTTGCGAAAGCCCTTCGACCAACGAGTAGTCGAACGTCAGAATATCCGTCGCACCCGCAGTTGGCTTCATCTCCACGACAAGCGAACCGGAGGAATAATCCCCAGGAGCCAAATCGATGACCTTGGCCCAATTGGCTATCGCTTTGGCTGGCTCGTTTTCGACGTAGGTAAGCGAAGCGTTCGAGACGGCGACCCCAAAGGCCACCGGCATCGATCCGGTGATCAAGTACTGGCCGATGCTACCGTAGTCGCTGTATCCATCAGGAGGATTGTTGGTCGGACTGCCAAACCCTACGCCATCTATGCTCAAGTAATAAATTCCAGCAGAGATCTGTAGACCCGAGAAACCCGCGCGCATGCCAACTGGATTCGACGTGGCAATCAAAGTGCCCGAAGCATCATAGATCCTGGCTTCAACATCCAGGTTGGTGCTTTGCGTCGCAGGCCAGTAGTTGGTATTGAACAACGCGGATTCAATCGATGGAACAAACGAACCATCGGACGTTCTGGTCCATGCTTGGGTGATATAAGGGTCGATCAAAAGATCGAGCGTTCCGGATCCAGCTTGGAACTGAAAGTAATCCAAATCGTTGGAGCGTTCTATCAAACCTAATTGACGAAAAACCACTCGGTCTGACGCGTCGATCGGACCGGTCAACTCCGTGGCCGAAGTCTCCAGGTTTCCATGGTCATCTTGGAGGATTCCAAAGCCGTTGGCCGGACTGATGATCACCGCGATATCGTCGGGCCCAGAGCCGTAGTTCGCGTTGGCCCCACCGTTGTTGCTGCCCAAGTAAAAGCCATTGTCCCAGGAGGTGATGTTCCGATCGTAAGGTGCTCCCATGATCGGGCCCCAACTGGTCTCTCCTGCCCCGCCGTGACCTCCATAGTACTCAGCATTTTGCTGGAACGGATTCTGGGCATTGGTCCCATCATGCGAAAGCCCCAACGAATGGCCAACCTCGTGGCTGACTGCCAAGGTAGCTTGCTCGGGCACAACATTGAAAACGTAGCAAGGGGTGTCGGTCGCACCGGCCTGGTTGTAGCCCCAACGGAAACTGCCGATGTATGCGACGCCGCCCGAACCAGGACCTGGAAAGTCGTCGGGAGTCATCACCACACGAATCCCCCAACGGTTGTCGTTTCCTCCCGTATTGACCAAAGCCGCCTCGCCGGGATCCTCGGTCGTCACGTTGATATCAAACGAAGAAAAGTCCGCTGAGACCTGCTGCCAAATCGTCTGGACCGCTCGGAGCTCTCGGTCGGTAAACGCCGGACCATTGCCATCCAAATCGTAAGCCGGCGAGATGATCGGATCGCGACCCCGACCGGCGTTCCAAGGTGTCCCTCGGGCGGTAAAGCCGTCAAAGTCCAGATAGATCGTCTTGGTAGCCGTGGGGCGACTGTGGAGCTTGAATGTATCATCCAAAGGCACGAATCCTTGAGGGCCGTCCCCTGCCCCTCCATCGCCAGAAGAACTTCCCCCCGAAGCTCCCCCGATGGCCGGCGGCGCAGGAATAAAACCGATCTGATTACCAAACGGATCCATGTAGGTATCCGCCGCCATCAATGCCCGAGTTTCAAGCCCTTCGAGGAAAAGCTTGCGAAAAGATTGCCTATTTCCACGATACGAGCGACGCCAAGGACGGGAAAAGAACATGCAAGTGGCCCTTAGAATACAAAAACCAAATCTTTCGACCTGCGTTATCGTAGATCATGAACCTTCAAGGGACAAGTTTTTTAGGCTTTTCCGTGCCGGATATCCGACAATTCGCAAGTAAAACGGCAAGAAACCTCTGCCTGCCAGAGGATCACCCCCGGCAGACAGAGTTATAGAGTTATGTAGACTCGCTTTTTCTGATCCCTCAGAGGCCCTCTCAGTCGGCCAGCGATTTGCGAATCCGCATTCCGTAGAATGATCTCCAGAGGAAATAAGCCGCAATCGCGCAGAATAGGCAGGCACAAGCCGCAGTCAAACCGGCCCCTTGCTTCTTCTCCATCTCGACGGCTAGTGCCACTGCCAAAAGTCCAAATAGTGTCGTGAACTTGATCACAGGATTGAGGGCCACACTCGAGGTGTCCTTAAACGGATCCCCGACCGTATCCCCAACGACCGTCGCGTCGTGGAGCGGTGTCCCCTTCATCTTCATCTCAACCTCGACAATCTTCTTGGCGTTGTCCCAAGCTCCCCCGGCATTGGCCATGAAAATTGCTTGGTACAACCCGAAGATCGCTATCGAGAACAGGTATCCGATGAAGAAAAACGGTTCGATGAACGCTAGGCCTAATGTCACAAAAAACACGGCCATGAAGATGTTGAACATCCCGTTCTGAGCGAAAACCGTACAGATCTCGACGACCTTCTTGGAATCCTCAATACTCGCCTTGGTCACCCCGTCGAGCTTGATGTTCCGCTTGATGAACTCAACGGCCCGATAAGCGCCGGTGGTGACCGCTTGGATCGATGCTCCTGTGAACCAGTAGATGATCGCACCCCCTGAGATCAGCCCCAAGACAAACGGAGCATGCAAAAGCGAAAGCTTGGCAATCGCCACCGAGTCGTTAAGCCCGTCGGTCAACCCCATGATGATCGAGAAAATCATCGTCGTTGCACCTACAACGGCCGTCCCGATGAGAACCGGCTTGGCCGTCGCTTTGAACGTGTTGCCTGCACCATCGTTCTCCTCAAGCAAATGCTTGGCCGACTCGAAATCCGCATCGATTCCAAAATCCTTCTTCAATTCCGACTTGATATTCGGAATCGTTTCGATCAACGAAAGCTCATAAACGCTCTGCGCATTGTCGGTCACCGGACCGTACGAATCGACAGCGATCGTCACGGGTCCCATCCCCAGAAATCCAAAGGCGACCAATCCGAATGCAAAAACTGCCGGAGCAACCATCAATGCCGATAGTCCCCCGTTGGCTCCATCCATCGTGGCAATCCAGTAAGCGACAGCCATCAGCCCGGTGATGCTCGCACCGAGCCACAGGCATGAAAAGTTACCTGCGACCAATCCCGAAAGAATGTTCAACGACGGACCACCTTCTTGGCTGCTGGTGACCACCTCATGGACGTGCGCCGAGGAGGTCGAGGTAAAGACCTTGACCAATTCCGGAATGATCGCACCGGCAAGCGTACCGCAGGAAATAATCGATGAGAGCTGCCACCAAAGATTCTGATTTCCATTCAAATCTGGAATCAACAGGTAGGAGAAAATAAAGGTGGTAAGCACCGAAAGGACACTCGTGACCCATACCAATCGGGTCAGAGGCATCTCGAAATCCATCTTCTTGGAATCCGCATAACGTGCCTTCGTCCAAAGCTCATTGAAGTAGTACGCAGCGACCGACGTGATGATCATCATCGCTCGCATCACAAAGAGCCATACCAAGAGCTTGACCTGAATTTGCTCGTAGTTCGCCCCTGCCGATTTCTCGGTGATCGCAAGCAAAATGAAGGTGATCAAGGCTACCCCTGTCACGCCATAGGTCTCAAATCCATCGGCGCTCGGGCCGACCGAATCACCGGCATTGTCCCCCGTGCAGTCGGCGATCACACCGGGATTCCGGGCATCGTCCTCTTTGATCTTGAACTCGATCTTCATCAAGTCCGAACCGATATCGGCGATCTTGGTGAAAATACCACCGGCGATTCTCAGCGCCGCCGCCCCGAGACTCTCACCGATCGCAAACCCGATAAAACATGCCCCCGCATAATCGCGAGGTAAAAACAACATGATGCACAGCATCAAAAAGAGCTCGACGCTAATGAGCATCATGCCGATGCTCATCCCGGCCTTCAACGGAATCGCATAGACCGGATAAGGCATCCCCATGAGACTCGCATGGGCAGTCCGAGAATTGGCAAAAGTGTTGACCCGGATTCCGAACCAAGCGACCATGTAACTGCCAAGTATCCCGATGATACTAAACAAAATGATGATCATGACCTTCGGGACCGGTTGCTGCTGCAATAACCCAAAATACAAAACCATCACCACGGCGATGACCACCCAAAGCCCGGCTAGGAATTTGCCCTGAGTCAGCAAGTACGTCTTGCACGTCTCGTAAATCAACTCCGAAACTTCCAGCATGCTGCTATGGACAGGCATGTTCTTGAGCTGCTTGTAGATCAAATACCCAAAAATCAATCCAGCCACGCAGACGCCCAAGCCCCCCAGGAGCCATGTTCGACCCGGTAAGCCCATGAACTTCGCTCCGTTGAGGTCGGGCAGTTCTAAGTCCGCCTCGCCGTGCATCTTGCCTGCTTCGTCGGCCAGCAAAACACCATCGGGTATCGATGCCGTCGCAAAAAACGCTGCGAAAAACAACGCCACGTACAACCAACGGCCAGAGCCACCGCTCAGAAACTTGCTCATCAAAAACATGAGTGTTCCACCCTAAATGAACGCCAAGGAAACGGATACAAGCTCGCAAGGAAAAGCACCCTTGGAGCCACTTCGATGGCGGTTTTTCCGCCATCGAAGTTTTTCAAGGAGAGTAGGGTAATCTCAGAGCAAAAGGAGTTCAAGCAGACAAAAGGGAACTCTTTGGATTTTTCTACCGCTTAAAGACCACCCTAAAGGGGATTCAATTACCTTTAGCTTAGCTTGCAATCCTCAGCAGGTCGCTTTTGGGCTGCAGCCCCCTGAGAACGCCCAATAACCCTTAAATGACAAAAGGCCCAGGCGCGCGTTGCGTGCCTTGAGCCTTTTGCTTGAGCCTTTTGCTTGAGCCTTTTGGTCGACCCACCGGGTCCTTTGCGATCCGAGGTGCTTGGATGGATTGGCCAACCTGCAGGATGACCCAACGGATAACTACGATGCGGTGGGCTCGATGCGGGGCATCGAACTGATCACCTTGTCGATCAAACCATACGAGCAGGCTTCCTCGGGATCCATGAATCGATCGCGATCGGTATCCTTTTCGATCTGCTCGAGGCTCTGTCCGCAGTGCTTGATGAGAATCTCGTTGAGCCGACGCTTGGTCCGCTGGAACTCTCGTAGATGGATCGAGATCTCTTCGGCCGTTCCTTGCATACCGGCTAAAGGCTGGTGGATCATGATCCTCGAATTGGGAAGCGAAAAACGCTTACCCTCAGCTCCAGCGGTCAACAAGACAGCCCCCATCGATGCGGCTTGGCCGATGCAATACGTGGCCACGTCGCAGGAGACAAACTGCATCGTGTCGTAGATGGCCATCCCGGCGCTGACGCTTCCACCAGGGCTGTTGATGTACATGTGGATATCTGCTTTGGGATCGTCAGACTGCAAGAACAGCATCTGGGCGACCAGTGCGTTGGCGATCTCATCGTTGACATCGGTCCCCAAGAAGATGATGCGGTCTTTGAGCAGCCGACTGTAGATATCGTACACTCGTTCTTCGCGACCGGACTTTTCGACGACATAAGGGATCATTGGCATGGGTTTTCCTCAAACTACCTATCGTTGGGCTGAATGCCTTGGGGGGACTACTTCTCTTCCTGAACTTG
>Ga0315907_10002280_pt1 | contig 24455 bp, 21 predicted proteins | sample LakEriMetagenome_3_FD_203525 | JGI IMG/M metagenome (GOLD analysis project Ga0315907, IMG submission 203525) | Freshwater fungal communities from buoy surface, Lake Erie, Ohio, United States - Buoy 12 MA123 | ecosystem: Environmental > Aquatic > Freshwater > Lake > Lake biofilm | place: USA...
GAAACGTAGTTATTCACGGTGCCAGGCACTGCCTGGGCGTTGAGCGCAACGACAACCGAGCCTTCAGATGTGTTGAAGGTCGCGGTGTAGGACTTCGCAGGATCAATGCACTTCTTCATCGAGTCGCTGAATTCCTCGACACGCTTCTGGGAGCCATCGGTCTTCGGGCAGGCAGTGGTGCCTTCAACAATGGTGAGGGGCTTGCCGGCCACAGTTGATGCGGGGGCATTGGAGGAATCCGTTGATGCCGAGGTGTCGGTTGGTGCAACAGTGGTGACAGCAGGTGCGGCTGTCTCGCTGCCGCCTCCCAGCTGGGAGATTGCGAAGAGTGCAATCACCAGGACGGGGATGCCCACCCCGAAGATCAGCCCACGCTTGGTGAGCTTGCTGCGCTGTTGTTTCCGGATGCGTTCCTGACGAGCGCGATCGCGGTTGGCTTTTTGACGTTCTCTTTTATCTGTACCCACGAAGTCGGCAGGTTAGTACCTCACGGGTATCCTCTTCCATCGGTGGCACTCATTGTTCAAAAATATGGCGGCACGTCGGTCGCAGACCCTGACCGCATTAAGTCGGTGGCGGACCATATTGCCTTCACGCGCAAGCACGGAAATGACGTCGTCGTGGTCGTTTCGGCCATGGGAAAGAGCACCGACAACCTTTTGTCCCTTGCCAATGCAGTCTCCGATGTGCATCCGGGCCGCGAGATGGACATGTTGCTCAGCACCGGCGAGCGCATCTCGATGGCGCTGTTGTCTATTGCCTTGGCCGGAATCGGCGTTGAGGCTGTCAGTTTCACGGGTTCACAAGTCGGCATCATCACCGACACCATTCACACCAAAGCCAAGATTCTGGAAATCACCGGCGATCGCGTTCGTGACGCATTGGCAGAAGGCAAGGTTGTTGTCGTTGCCGGATTTCAGGGTGTGTCGACCAGCAATGAGATCACGACACTGGGACGTGGCGGGAGCGATACCACCGCAGTCGCAATTGCTGCGGCGCTGAATGCCGATGTGTGTGAGATCTACACCGACGTAACTGGTGTGTTCTCCGCTGACCCGCGTATTGCACCACAAGCTCGCAAGCTCACTCGTTTGCAGTTTGATGAGATGCTTGAGATGGCTGGTGTCGGTAGCAAAGTTCTCGCGCTTCGATCAGTCGAATTCGCTCGTAATCACAATGTTCCTATCCATGTTCGTTCCAGCTTCACTTGGGAGCACGGCACGTGGGTGAGCGCAGAAAAATCACAAGGAGACACTTCAATGGAAGAGCCAATCATTTCCGGCGTTGTGAATGACGCCAGTGAATCAAAGGTCACTGTTGTTGGTGTGCCTGACCGCCCCGGTATCTCAGCTGCACTGTTTGAAAACCTTGCGAACGCAAACATCAACGTTGACATGATCGTGCAAAACACATCGAAAGATGGTCTGACCGACATTTCTTTCACGATGCCAAAAGCAGATATGAAAGTTGCAGAAGAAATCGTGTCGCGCGTTGCATCAGAAATCGGTGCACAGGGCGTTACTCACGACTCAGAAATCGCGAAAGTTTCTTTGGTGGGCGCAGGTATGAAGACAAGCCCTGGCATTGCAGCCAAGATGTTCCGTGTTCTTGCAGACAACAACATCAACATCCATATGATCTCGACGAGCACCATTCGTGTTTCAGTCGTTGTGTCCTCTTCAGACATGGAATCTGCAGTTCGTTCGCTTCATACAGCGTTCGATTTGGACTCTGGTACTGCGTATTCGGCACCATTGCCCGAACGCAAGTAACGAGCCTGCAATACTCAACTAATGGCTCTTCGTCGACAAATCATCCCGTGGCGTGCCGCTGGCACTCGCGCCGAGATGCGACGCAACGCTGACGAGGTCGTTCGTGACACCGGTTGGGTGTTCAACAATCAGACTGGCTCATCGCTCACCTTGGAAGAATTCGTTCAGACAGGTGATGCAGAAGTTGAGATTTATCTCGATCGTTTTCAGTGGTCAGAGATGGCACCACAATCATCAGTTCTTGAAATCGGATCTGGCATTGGTCGAATGACTGCTGCTCTTACGCGACGGTTCGCTTCTGTGATTGCAACCGATGTTGATGCAGCATTCCTCGAGCGTTGCCGTGAGACCGTTGCTCGCTTCGGCACTGTCAGCGCATTACGCACGGTGCACATTGCGGATGGCAGTTCCATCAACGCGGCAGATGATTCCGTGGATGCCGTGTTCTCCTACATCACGTTGCAGCACTGCAAAGCCAGTGATGCGCTTCGCCTTACCACTGAAGCGCTTCGTGTCGTCAAGCCCGGCGGTTACATCGCACTGAATTACCGCACCTGGGTACCGGCCGACATCATCTTGGTGCCTGCTGGTGGCGTGATGCGTTGGTTGTGGCGTATCCCCGTGGTGGGCCAACGTTTGTCGCAGTGGCGTTGGTCAACCCGTTTGGGCTGGCAGGCCAATCGCCTTGACCCTCGTCGCGTTCTTGCATTGTTGGAAGCCAGCAATATCAGCCTGAAAGACCCTGTGATTCTTCATCATCCAGGTCGTCCTCAGCGCAGTGTTTCGCTTGATGGTGCAGTGGTTCGCCAGCGTGATCTCGACGTGGCAAATAAAAGTCATTGGTGGCTGGTCGCACAAGCCCATTAGCCTCAACACCCATGCGCGTAGGTGTAGTAGGAGCAACCGGTCAAGTAGGAAGCGTGATGCGCTCACTATTGGCCGAACGCCAATTCCCCATTTCAGAACTTCGTTTTTTTGCGTCCGCTCGTTCAGCGGGCAGCACGCTGCCATGGAATGGCGGCGAGATTGTGGTGGAGGATGCCTCAACGGCAGACCCCTCTGGTCTCGACATCGCATTGTTCTCAGCAGGTGCAACGTCATCTCGTGAACTCGCACCAAAGTTTGCTGCCGCTGGTGTCACGGTGATTGATAACTCCAGCGCATTCCGCATGGACCCTGAAGTGCCATTGGTTGTCAGCGAAGTGAATGGCGAGTTGGTGCACAACTTGGCAAAGGGAATCATCGCAAACCCCAACTGCACCACGATGGCTGCAATGCCAATCTTGAAGCCTCTCCACGATGAGGCAGGTTTGCTCAAGATGATTGCAAGTACCTATCAAGCAGTCAGCGGTGGCGGACTTGCAGGTGTGGAAGAACTTGATGTGCAGGGTCGCGCGATGGCTGATCGTGCTGCAGAACTCACCTTTGATGGTGATGCTGTTGTTTCGCCGGCACCAAAGAAGTTCGCACGCACGATTGCCTACAACGTGTTGCCACTCGCCGGCTCGTTAGTTGACGATGGTGAAGGCGAAACTGATGAAGAGAAGAAGTTGCGCTTCGAGAGTCGCAAAATCCTCAATATTCCTGGGCTTTTAGTGTCGGGCTTGTGTGTGCGAGTTCCTGTGTTCACGGGTCACTCCATTGCAATCAATGCAGAGTTTGCAAAGAGCATCACAGTTGCTCGTGCTCATGAACTTCTTGCTAATGCTCCAGGTGTTCGTTTGGTTGATATTCCAACGCCGTTGGAAGCTGCAGGCAAAGACCCCAGCTATGTCGGTCGAATTCGTCAGGACGAAACAGTCGACGGCAATCGCGGTCTGGCGTTGTTCTTGAGCAACGACAACTTGCGCAAGGGTGCTGCGTTGAACGCAGTACAAATTGCTGAATTACTGATTAAGTAATTTTGTCGCGTTATTGCGCGACGGTGTCAGCAGTATCTGCCGTGACTTCTTCGGTCACGGTTGCATCTTCTGCAACTGCTTCTTCCGCGATCTCTTCTTCAAGATCAGGTGTGGGAATACCTTCCGCGTAGCAACCGCCACCGGCAATTGCGGTGACAGCTTTGCGCAAGCGAAGTGAGTCGAGAGGCTTGATGGTCCATCCGTCGGCACCGCTACGGCGCGCCATGTGAACATCGGCAACGCGATCGAGAAGCATGAGGACCGGAACCTTGGGCAATGCACCACTCGACTGGTCGAGGCGAAGGTCCATCGTGATGGCCATGCCGCCCATGCTGCCGACCTGCATATCGAGGATGGCGATGTCGGGGGTGTTGGCTGCAACAGCGGGAGCAACCTCACGGCCGTTGGAAAGTACGGCAAATGTGGTGGAGGGAGAGTCGAGCGCGGCTTTGACCTCGTTGACGACCCACTGGGCATCGGTTGCAATCAGGATGTGCACGGGAAGAACTCTACTGCCGAGCCTGTGGGGCTGCGAGTTGCTGGGCCAAAACCACAATGGATTCCATGTCATGGATGTCAGAGGGCATCTCGGTTGCCGTGGAGGAAGGGACTCCAGCAAATTTCTCTTGAGCCCGAGCGAGGAACCCGTTGATGCCTGCTTCGGCGCGTTCGGCGTCTTCACACAGTTCTGCCAAGAGAGCGTGTGCTCGTGCAGTGTCTCCACTGCTTGCGGTTGCTGCAAGATGCTCAGCTGTTGAGGTGGTGGTGCCGAAACGAGGAGGCATGCGATTCGCAACGATCATCTTCAACGTGATGCCAAGACGCTTCAGTTCGGAAACGAAATGATTTGCTTCTTTCAATGCATCAGGTGATGGTGCGGTAACGACAACGAAGCCGGTTTTGTCACTGCGGAGCGTGTCGGCCACTGCAAGTGCACGGCGTGAGAATTCGTTTTCCATTCCGTCAAACGCTTTGAGGAATGCAGCAACACCAGAGAGTGCATCAGAACCGACAATGTTGGAGATGAGTTTGAGAACGGGAGTGAGTGCAGCATTTGCAATGCGGAAACCACCACGACTTGGCGCAATGAGAAGACGCACAATCGGATGCTTCAAGAAACGTGCCAGACGTTCTGGCGATTCAAGAAAGTCCAATGCGTTTCTTGACGGTGGAGTATCAACGATAATGAGATCAAAACGTTCGTCATTGCTGAGTTCGTACAGGCGTTCGGCAGCCATGTAGTCGCGAGTACCAGAGATGGAACGCGAGAGATTTCGGTAGAACGAGTTCTCCATCACTTCACGTGCGCGTTCGGGCGTGGGTGATGTACTGCGCACCAAGTTGTCGAATGTTTCACGCACATCAAGCATGGTGACCCACAATTCTCCAATGGAATCAGTGTTTACTTGCTGTGGTTCGTTACCAAGATCATTTGTGAGGCCGATTGCATCAGCAAGACGTTTCGCAGGGTCAATGGTGATAACGCACACACGTCGACCCAATTGAGCAGCGCGAACACCGAGCGCAGCAGCCACACTTGTCTTCCCCACACCGCCTGTGCCACACGTGACGAGAACTTGTGCATCAGCGCAAAGTGCATCAATCGTGAGTGTGGTCATGGCAGTGCGTCAATCGCGAGAGCAAGGTCTTCCACCATTGCAGTGACAAGTTCGCCACCATCAAGACGACGTCGTGTGACGGTCATTTGTGGAAGTTCAAGTGTGGAACTGAGAACGGCGATTGCTTCTTGTTGCGCTTGGGAACGTTGCGCTGCATACGTATAAGCATCGACAAGTTCTTGCGACATGTCTGTCGTTGACAGTGATGGAACGTCAGATTCTTTCTTGTTGACAACAACGGGTGCCAAAACAATGTGAACGTCATCGCGCAATTCAGTTGCTGCTTCCACAGTTTCTTGCACGGGTGTCATCGCTGGTGTTGTCACCATCAGAATTTTGCAACGAGTTCCGTCAGCGAGCATCGCGAGAACTTCATCGGCTTGTTGCGCAATAGGGCCGGTAGCCAGTGCACGCTTCAGTTGCAGGGGAGCACGAACGAGATCGATGGCATGACCAGCTGCGGGCCCATCCACGATGATGATGTCGGCGCGCAGTTCCTTTTCGAATGCCTTGATCCGCCCGAGAACAAGAAGATCGTCGAGGCCAGGAGCCGTAGTGGCGACCAATTCGACGATGCCGGACTTGGCCAACTGGCGTGAAATAAGTCCCATGCCCTTTGAGGCGAGGTAGTCGGTGAGGGCATTGCCGGGGGTAACGGTGACCCTTTCCAAGCGTTCATGGGCAGGAACCTCAATGGTTTCAGCGTCAAACGAGACCAAAAGGGCTCGAAGGCCACTTTGGGCAGCCAAGAGCGCCAGCGAGCCTGCCACTGCGGATTTCCCCACGCCGCCTTTGCCAGCAACAATGAGGACACGCTGTGCCGTGAAAAAGTGGTGTGGTTCCATAACGCAAGGAGAGACCTTTGAGGGTAGGCGCAAAAAGACGCATCATGTGCGGACTTGGTCTGGTTCTTGTCGGACCAGTGATGGGAGTCCTGACCGCCAATGGCGCACAGGCTTCCACTGGTGCAGAGAAATTGGCACCAGTTGACGTGGTCGAGGTCAGCGGCATTGTCGATGCCATCGTGGCGCAGAGCATTGGCGAGTCGATCGAGCGCTCGCAGAACAATGGTGCACAAGCTGTGGTGTTGCAGTTCAACACCAAGGGTGCAGTTGTTGGTCGTGATCGCATGGCAGAGATTGCGACTGCAATTCAGGAGTCAAAGATTCCTGTTGCCATCTGGGTCGGGCCGAGCGGCTCGCGTGCCTATGGCCTTCCTGCACAGTTGCTTGCGGTTGCAGACGTGACCGCCATGGCGCCAGGTGCACGCATGGGTCGTACCGGAACGATGTTGACTGTTAACGGAAAGCCTCTGAGCTTCGGCGCAGCTGATGATGCGATCTATGCAAAAACACTTGGGTTCCTTGAAGCACGTGAACAGGATGTATTGAAGTTTTCGACAGACGACCGTGGCGTGCCGGTGTTGCGCAACATGTTGTTTGCACTTGATGGTTTGACCATTCGCGGCACAACTCTCGACACCGTTGCAGACGTGTTGGATAAGAACGGTCAAGTCATTCGTGAGGCAACAACTGTTCGCTTCTTTAAGTTGGGCTTAATGCCTCGCTTGTTGCACACGGTTGCTAGCCCGCCATCGGCATATCTGTTGACCACCATTGGCCTTGCACTATTAATCTTTGAGTTCTTTACTGCGGGTATCGGCATCGGTGCATTTGTTGGATCCGTGTGCTTGGTTCTTGGAACGCTTGGCATGGGGGCTCTCCCCATGAGTGGCTTTGGCCTGACTTTGTTGATTCTTTCGATGATTGCGTTTGCAATCGACGTACAAGTCGGCGTGCCGAGATTGTGGACTGGTCTAGGGCTAGTTGCCTATATCGGAGCGTCGTTCACGATGTTCCGAAGTGTTGATGGTCTCACGATGCGACCAGGGTGGTTATCGCTCATGGTGTGCATTGTGGGCGTTGCACTGACGTTCATCGTGGGTATGCCGTCAATGGTGCGCACCCGTTTTGCGACACCAACAATTGGTCGGGAGAACTTGGTGGGCACCACCGGCGTCGCAGTAGGCGAAGTAAACCCTGAAGGAATCGTTTTGGTTGACGGTGCGCAGTGGCGTGCTCGCACAAACCGTGCAACTCCATTGGCGAACAATGCTGAGATTCGCGTTGCGAGCATCGACGGCATCACCTTGCAGGTGGAACCACTTGAAGGTGCGGCTCGCGATTATCGAGAGGCGCGTAAGTCGCAATAGCGGCCATGTTTCTTCTCATTGTTTCTCTTGTGGTGGTTCTGCCACTGATTGAGTTGTATTTCATCGTCCAAGTAGGCCAAGAACTTGGGTTGATACCGACGGTTGCATTGCTCATTGTGATTTCGGCAATCGGCTCAGCATTGGTGAAGCGCGAAGGCATCAAGGCGTTTCGCCGCTTTGTGGTGGCCGCACAGACCGGCGATGAACTGACGAAAGAGATTGCGAACGGCGTGTGCATTCTTGCCGCCGGAGTTTTCTTGCTGGCACCTGGTTTTATCTCTGACATCCTGGGAATCGCTCTGCTGTTGTCCCCGGTTCGTTTAATGATTGTGCGATTCGCAAGCCGGCGCATCCATGGGAAGACCACAGTGATACGCAGTACGCACTCGGGACCTAGGGTGGAAAACAGGGGATATCTGTCAGAGTCGAATGACGTGATTGATGTTGAACCGCACGAAGGGGATGATGAGCGGTGAGTGATACGTCAAGTGAAGAATTTGATCCGACCACTGTGCCGGTGAAGCCAGCGGCAACGGTGTTGTTGGTGCGTGATGCAGATGCAGGCGGTGTTGAAGTGTTCATGCTTCGACGCACATTCAATGCTGCTTTTGCAAGTGGCATGTTTGTCTTTCCTGGTGGAAAAGTTGACGACGTCGACGGTGTTGATGAAATTGCCGAATTATGTGATGGCCTTACCGACACCCATGCAAGTTCGTTGCTGGGAATTGCAAACGGTGGTCTTGCCTATTGGGTCGCCTGCATCCGTGAATGTTTTGAAGAAGCGGGTGTGTTACTCGCTCGTCACGAAACAACCGGTGATGTTGTTCGCTTTGATGATGAGGCAACAGCACAACGATTTGAAGTTGAGCGCGAGAACATTCACGACGGGTCTGTGGCGCTACTTGATTTATGCAAGCGTGAAGGTCTTCGTCTCACAACAGATGACATTCACTATGTGAGCCATTGGATTACACCCATGGGCGAGAAGCGCCGATTTGATACTCGCTTCTTCATCGCACGTGCACCACAAGCACAAGAGCCATTGCACGACGATGGGGAAACGATTGAGAGTTTTTGGATCAGTCCGCAAGAAGCAATTGAGCGCGCGCACGAAAGAGACTTGATGTTGATGCCTCCGACAAAAGCAAACATTGAGTTCTTGTTGCCATTCAAAACTGCCGATGAAGTGTTGGCTGCAGCAGCTCAAGTGGGAATGCCACAAACAATTCTGCCAAAGTTGAAGATCGACTCAGATGGTCGAGTCGTCGGAATCGCTATGCCGGGAGATCCGGAGTACGCCGTACTGTGACGCCGACCGCGACGTCTTCGTCGCGTGCAGAGCATCCGTTCATGTCGTCGTTGTCTGGCGTTTCTTCAATGATGCGTGCAGCAATTCGAGAGAACACTTCGGCTGCTTTACCAATGCCATCGAGCACAACTGGTTGACCCGCATCGCCACCTGCAGCAACTGTTGGTTCAATCGGTACTTGACCCAAAAGCTCCACACCGATTTCATCGGCTAATGCTTGACCGCCACCTGTGCCGAACAATGCATACGACTCACCATGGTCGCACTCGAAGGCACTCATGTTTTCAATCACGCCTGCAACGCGCAAGAAACTGCGTCGTGCCATGTCGGCGGCGCGGATTGCTACCTTCTGTGCAGACACTGCAGGTGTAGTGACAATAAGAAGATCGGTGCGAGGCAACATACGTGCAAGACCCATTTGTACGTCACCGGTGCCAGGCGGCATGTCGATGACGAGATAGTCAAGGTGTCCCCACTGCACGTCATTCAAAAATTGTTCGACAGCTTTTGTGAGCATGAGTCCGCGCCACATCAGAGCGGTGCCTTCGTCTTCGACCAACATGCCGGTTGAGACAACTTTGAGAAGTCCATTGCCGACGCGACGTTCGTTTGGCATGATCATCGGCTTGTCGCGACCATCAATCTTTTGGGCCTCAAGACGGTCGGGCATTCCCAACATTCGAGGAATGGAGAAGCCCCAGATATCTGCATCGAGGACACCAACGGTTTTGCCGGCTGCGGCAAGAGCGGCGGCAAGGTTCACGGTGACGGACGACTTGCCCACACCACCTTTGCCACTGGCGATAGCAAGGATGCGCGCTCCGGTGGGCACTGCGGTGTCGGTGGCGTTCTCGCGGGCATTCCAACGGGCACGAGACATGACGGCTGTGCGCTCGTCGGCTGTCATCTCGCCCCAGTCGATCTTTACCTTCTGCACCCAGGGGTGCACTTCCAGGCGGCTACGAATGTCCTTCTGAATCTGGGCGCGAAGAGGGCAGCCTCGGATGGTGAGCTTGACCCCAATGGTCACAATGCCGTCAGCCATGGTGATATCTCCGGCCATTCCGAGGTCGACAATGTTGTCGCCCAGTTCTGGGTCGATGACAGCACGGAGGAGGTTACGGACCTCTTCCTCGGTGGGCGCTGGGGGAACTCTCTGGCTCACAAAATGAAGTGTACGGCGGTATCGGAAATGCCGTGAGGCATGCCTAGTATGAAGGCAACCCGGATCCTTTTTGGAGGTCATCATGATCACTCTCACAGATGTTGCAGCAAAGAAAGTCGCAGAGCTTCTCGCTGAAGAAGGCGCACAAGATCTTGCACTTCGCGTTTCCGTGAAGAGCGGTGGCTGCTCAGGCTTCTCGTACGACATGTACTTCGATGGCGACATCGCAGCAGATGACGTCACCCTCACATTCGGCGATGTCAAGGTCGTTGTCGACCCAGCATCAGCTCCAATGCTTGAAGGTGCAAGCCTCGACTTCAAGAACTCTCTCACCGAGCAGGGCTTCTCAATCTCCAACCCGAACGCACAGCGTTCATGCGGTTGCGGTAAGTCGTTTAGCTAATTCCCGCGGCTGCGAGAACTTCTCGTAGCTCTCTCGCATCAAAGATCGCATCCAGTCGATCTATCTGAACACCTTGTGCATCAGTGATGTACAACAACGGTTCATAGCTGAGTTTGTATGCCTGCACTGCGGGCGATGCCTCTGTTGCTGTTTTGTCTTTGTACACGTCTGCATGAACAAAAACTGCTTTGTTTTCAAGGGTTTTTGAGATCTCAATGAGCGCATCAAGGCCAGGTGCACATGTTCCTGTTTTGCAATACGCAGGTGTTCCGATGAGATACACAACAGGCTTGCCGCTCTTCAACGCTTCGGTCAATGTCATCGAATGGAATGGGCATGTGCCCTCGGGTCGTGTACAAATTGGATTCACGCCGCGCGCATTGTCAACGGTTGGCGTATCGAATGGTGGAAGAGGATCTCCCACTTTGGGCATGGGCACATCACTGGGCTTCAATACTTGGAAAGTGACTTCCGTATCGGGGGCAATGTCGAGGGTGAGGACGTAGATGCCCTCTTTCTTGATATTGAAAACAAACGGCCAATACGGAACAGACATGTTTTCGTCGTAACGCTGTGCACGTACTGAATCGAGAATCACGTCTCCGGTTTCACTATCAATCACTTTCGCTGTGAGTTCATCGGGCAGGGTGACTGTGCCATCGGTACTGAGAACACCTGACTTGTCGGCGAGGGAAAGGGGAAGACGCACCTTGCCAGGAACGATTGATTCGGGAGAGAAGCGCTTGGCGATCTGAAGGGATCCGTCAAGGCCCTTGAGCACGTCAGCTGAACCCGTGCCGCCGGAGCCAGACCCACCGCCGCATGCTGCCAAAACGGCCCCCGCTCCCACGGTTGCGGACAGGGCAAAAAACTGTCGACGGCTAAACATCTGCGAGGGATTCATTGGACTCAATCGTACGCCCGCCCAATGGGTGCGTAGGATTAGGGGTATGGCAGCTCCCGCACATCCTCCATATACCCCCGTCGTTCGCGCCGGAGATTGGGTCATCGTTTCTGGCCAGCTCGGAATGAAAGACGGGGCCATTGTTCCCGGCGGTGTTCGCGCCCAGACGCAGCAGGCCGTGATCAACCTCAAGGCTCAGTTGGCCACCATGGGTGCCACCATCGATGACATCGCGAAGACTCTGTGCTTTCTCACTGACATGGACACCTTTCCAACGTTCAACGAGATGTACGCATCAGGTTTTGGCAAGGCTCGCCCCGCACGCAGCACCATTGGTGTGAAGGAACTTCCATTTGGCGGCGCAGTCGAAATTGAAGCATGGGCATATTTGCCAGTTACTGCGAAGAAAAAAGCCGTGAAAAAAGCCGCCAAGAAGAAGGCCGTTGCGAAGAAGGCTCCTGCAAAGAAGAAGCCAGCAGCAAAGAAAGTCGTGAAGAAGTCTGCTGCGAAGAAAGCAGCACCAAAGAAGTCAGTCAAGAAGTCCGCTGCAAAGAAGAAGAAGTAGTCACATGCCTGGTCCACTCATCATCGTCGTCATTCTTTTGAGCTTCCCCATCCTTGTGGGTTTGTCCACGGCCGCACTCGCTGGTGTTATCGGATATTTCCTGAATCGCGATGCCGAAATCCGTTACGAAGGCAGCGAGCTTCTCGATACGAACATCTGAGTTCGCTCAGTCGTTAGGTCACCTCTATGTCTGCTGACCTTCTTGTCTACAACGCGCAATTAGTTGCAACAGTTGATGCAACGCGTCGCGAAATTCCTGGTGGTTGGATTGCAATCACCAATGGTCTGATTTCTGGCGTTGGTTCTTCAGTTGATCCAATGCCTGATGCGACGCAACGTATTGATGCCTCTGGTTGTTTAGTAACGCCAGGTCTCATCAATACGCATCACCACTTGTACCAAAACCTCACTCGTGCGTATCCGCCGATGACTTCGTCGCCGCTGTTTGGTTGGTTGCAGACGTTGTATCCGTTGTGGCGTGCGTTGAATGAAGAAAGTGCGCATGTTTCTGCATGGATTGGTTTGGCAGAACTGGCGCTCTCCGGTTGCACCACTTCGACTGATCACTTGTATCTGCATCCACGCAACGGCGGAGACTTGCTGACCGCAGAGATTGCTGCTGCACAAGATTTAGGAATTCGTTTCCATCCGACGCGTGGTTCGATGTCGTTGTCACAAAAAGATGGTGGCCTGCCGCCTGATGATGTAGTGCAAGAAGATGATGAAATTCTTGCGCTGTCACAAGTTGCAGTGGAACGTCATCATGATCGCTCGTTTGGTGCAATGACACGTATTGCGCTTGCGCCGTGTTCACCTTTCAGCGTCACCAAAGACTTGATGATTCGTTCTGCAGAACTTGCAGAGAAGCTTGATGTTCGTTTACACACTCACTTTGCGGAGAACGCAGAAGACGATGATTTCTCAATTGCGACTTTTGGTTGTCGTCCCTTTGAGTACTTGAAAGAAGTCGGTTGGTTGAGCAACCGCACATGGGTTGCGCATTGTGTGATGCCTAATGATGAAGAGATTGTGCAGTTGGGTGCCGCTGGTATTGGCGCTGCGCATTGCCCGTCATCGAACATGATTCTCGCGTCAGGTATTTCGCCGGTTGTTGATCTTCGCAAGGCGGGTGTGCACGTGGGGCTTGGTGTTGATGGTTCTTCAAGTGCCGACTCTGCATCGCTGTGGTTGGAAGCACGCACTGCAATGTTGTTGGGCAAGTTGAAGAGCGGTGCCGATGCAGCAGACGCGCGCATGGCATTGGAAGTCGCAACGATTGGTGGAGCTGGATGTTTAGGCCGACTTGGTGAGATTGGTCAAGTAGTAGTTGGCCAAGTAGGTGACCTTGCGATCTGGGACTTGACTGGCATTCAATTCGCCGGCGCAATTGCAGACCCTGTTGAAGGGTGGTTGCGCTGTGGACCCACTGGCGCGCGCGACACCATCGTGCATGGCAAGGCTGTTGTGCGTAACGGACAACTAGTGAGCACCAAGGTGGAAGAGATGATGAAGTCCCACACCAAGCTTGCTGCTGAAATGCAACAGCTCAATAAGTAATTCTGAAAGATCTGTTTTGTCCCTGGTGTGTGCAGAACACACCAGGGACGTAGAACAGTCTTAAGCAGATTTAGGCGTTGCTAGCTCCGATGGCCGCACCAATAATCATTCCGATGATCAATCCAGCGATTGCTACAAATGTGGCGACACGGCCAAGCTTGTTCCCTTTAGACCAGGAGACTGCGCCGAAAACGATTCCCAAAATTCCAAACAACGGCGGGACGATCAAGAAAGCAATGATTCCGCAAACAAGTCCAGCAATAGCTAATCCTTGAGCTGGTTTTGCATTTGATGGCTGTGGAGCTGCTGGTGGTTGGTAGTTCATATTTCCCCCTGATGGTGTTTCGTTCAAGCTCTAAGAACTAAGAAAACAAATGTAAAGCATTTGGATTCGATTTACCTAAATTGATGTTAGATCGTCATCCCTGATTTGATGACACGTGATGTGATGATCTTGTCCATCAGGCGCTCGTTTTTTTGGTCCCAGAGTGGCCACAGGTAATCGAGAATTCCGAAAAGGCTCCCAGTAATGGCGTTGAGCAATGAGAAAACGAATTCGCGAAGGAAGCAACGACCTGCGCCAAGCGGCAGTCCTGTTGTTGAATCGACAAGAGAGATTCCCATCTGGGCCTTCCCAATTGATTGGCCTGTCTTGCCTTCTTTGAAGACCTTGTTCCAGATACCGATGATGAGACCGGCGAGAGGGCCCAGAATCATGAGTAAAACTCCGAGCCCCACACTGGCTTCACTCACTGCTACTGCAAAACCAATGGTAAAGACCGCTGCGCCAATCCCATATGACATGAGTAGATCGATGAGTAGTGCGCCAACGCGCCTTCCGTATGTTGCTGGTGTCATTTTTCTTCTCCAATGAACTGTTCCGTCTCGATATTAGGGAATAGAGCAACATGAGTTATTCAAATAGAGAGTCATTGAGTGAATTTGACCTCAATTGGTTGGTCTAGGGTCATTTGATATGTGGGTTCTTTCGGTTGTTGTCCTTGCTATTTCCTTATTGTTTGGCACACATCAGTCGTTGCCGCCAGAGGTCGTGGATTTTTTATATTGGCTAGCGCCCACTGATGGATCGCCTTCGGCATCGCTCGTTGCTGCAGGTTTTGCGGCCGGAGTTGTCCTTGAGGCCTCGCCTGCAAAGTTGCTGTTTCGCTATTTCTCAACAGCTGTGCACGAGTTGGGGCATGCCTTCATGGCTGGTGCCTTGTTCGCAAGACCAAAGACAATCCTCATTCACCCAAGCTCATCAGGCTTAGCGACTTTCGAGTTGTCCCCCAATTGGGGTCGATTCCGCAGTTTCTTGGTGTCGGCTGCTGGCTATCCGGCCCCGAGCATTGCGGCCTTGGCTGCGATTCAAGCCGTCCAGTTGGGACATTCCCAGGCATGGGCAGTCTTTTCCATGGCGGTACTGGCTATCGCGATTGTCCTATTAATACGTAACTTCTGGGGTTTCATCTGGACGACCGGAGTTGTTGTGGGCTCATATTTCGTCTTGAAGATGGTGTCTGCGGAATGGGTAGGGGTCGCAGTGGCTGGAATCGCCGGCTTTCTGGCCATGAATGGCATTGAATTTGCCCAGATTCAGCGACAGTTAGTGCGTCAAGCCCCTGGTAGTGGGGTGGATGCCGAGGCCATTTCACATGTGACCGGCCTGTCTCCACGGCTAGTTGCATTAGGGCACTTATTGGCGTGTATGGGAATTAGCGGTGCGGCGGGTTACTTCGCCATTCAGCCGTACTGGTCCGAGATTCAGAATTGGGCCACAAACCTCTTATAAATAGGTATCGACGAACCAAAGCAGTCTGCATTCGGATTTCCCCAAATAAGGCTTCAGATGGGCAGAAAAGGGGCATGTCTGGCAAAGAGATGGCTTTAGGCAACTTTGTGAAGCTATAGGAAACTATTTGGACAAATGTGGCTGTGACATAAATACCGAACTACTGTCGGAAGAGATTTGCAAGGGGCAAGTTGTTTACCGGGGGTAGAGCAGTGGCTGATTGGATGAACGACGGCTTTGCTATTCAGGCCGATAGTCCCGATGAGATGGTGTACCCACCGCGGGTGTTGTTTGGAATTGCTGCAGTTGTCGTTGTTGCCTCGATTGTTCAGCTGGTGCCGTCGTTTGACCATCTCTTCGGATACATCACCGCATTAGTAGGTGCTTCTCTTGGGGGAGTTGTCGCCGTCATCGATCAAAAGAGACGCGCGAATTCGAACTACATCAACTTCAATTGGTTTTCAATGAGCCTCAAGGCAATACGTTATTTTGCACTCGCAGCTGCTGCAGGAAACATTGCGTATCTAGCCATCGATGCTTGGCAGGGCAAGGGAATTATCTGATGAGGACAAAATTATTCTCACTTGGAATCGCCTTTTTCCTAGTTGCGACAACTGGAGTTTTCTCAGCCAATGCGCTCTCCTTGGTTCCTGAGTCAGAGCCACAGCCTTCGATCACCAGTTGCATTGCGAAGCATCACAGACTTGAAGCACTCATGGTTGTCGATGAGTCGGTCAGTTTGATTCGAGCCAAAGGTCAGAATGGCAAAATTTTGCCTGGCACCGACATGAATGATGACAGAGTGACAGCGCTCAAGGCCGTCACTCAGGTGTTGCTCGACAAAGTAAACGACATTGATCCGAAGCGTCGCACGGAAGTATCTGTTGCATTATCAGGCTTTGGAAATGGATATGTGCCACACCAAAAATGGATGGACTTAACGTCTTCGTCTTCAACTGATTTTCTAGAAGAGATTGATAAGCAATCGAAGAGAGAAACTTCTCAGTACACGCGATATCACCTTGCGTTAGAAGGTGCCTTGAAAACCTTCTCCGAGAAGGAATCCGAAAATGGGGTCACCTGTCGCTTATTGATTTGGTTCAGCGACGGACAGCATGATGACAATGATTCTGGCAAGGTGATGAGCTCTGCAGAAGAATCTCAAGTCAAAAAAGCCATTTGTGGCGAAAATGGTTTTGCCGACAGGCTGCGTCTTCAAGGTGTGTATACGGTCGCTGCTGGGCTCAACGAAAACGAGAGAGCTCTTGGCTTAATGAAATTGGTCTCACAAGGCAATGGCGATATCAAGTTAAAGAACGAAACCTTGAATTCCTGTGGAGTTGTGAAGCCAGAGGGTCGATTCGCGGTGGCATCCGGTGCTGGCGATCTTGTTGAAACTTTGGTGTCTTTAGTTGAGCCAGATGTAGGAACTCCTAACACACAGCCTTGTACAGATGAGAACGAAGTTGAGGAAGAGTGCTCGCAGATTAGTTTCGTTGTGGGCAGTGAAGTCTCACGATTCACGTTATTCGTGGATCGAAATGATCAAGACGTAGTTGCGACTCTTTATTCTGATCAACTCGGAGAGACAAAGCTTTTTGCAAAAGTTAGTGATCCCAATATTGAACAAACTCTTTTGTCTGATAATGGTGCCTATGTCCGCGTCAGCAGGAAACAGGACGGCTTGATTAATGGGCGATGGACGCTGAAGTTCAGGGGAGAGAACCATGCTCAAGCACGGGCGCTCGTCCGATTTGTTGGTGAAGCAACCGTCAACCTCACATCGGTGAAACCAGACGGAACCCGCGGTACTGCAAAATCGATCGATCGCTTTGAAACAGAGTTACTTCGAGTGGGCGTAACTGCTAAGACTGGTGGCGCAGTGCTTGAGGGCGCGCGACTTGAATTCAAAACACGAGACGGTCTCGTTGAGTTGCAGAGTTATTCTGAAGCGGGAGCACTTGTGATCCCGGCTGACGAACTTCAAAGGGTATTGAGGAACAACCCTCAACTCAAAGATGCCTTAGAGGTTGAGCTCATTGTGACCCCATTAGGTTCAGTTGAAGGAATCACAGACCCTAAAACAGGAAGAAACATGCCAATTGATTTTGGTGAATTTCCATCTAAGTTGCGAATCACGAATGGATCTGGGTTCCCTGAATATCTTGGACTTGATCGAAGCATCGAGGGAGTTGATGCAACGGGGCATCCAATCTTTAAGGGAACCAACAAGAAAACTGTTGGGTTCAAATTCAAAGGTGCCAGCGCAAGTGACTCTGTCGTTACGTTTGATACCGAGCTGAAGAGCGATATCGGACTGAAGTTCGTCTCTGGACAAAAGTGTGAGGTTAAGAAAGTTGTTGAGACTACGTGCACTCTTGAGCTGAAGCCGTCTAGAGAGTCAAATGGATCACATCCTGCTGTGGCAAAGATTACGAGTTCCGTCAAGGACTCCTCTGAAACTCAAATTGGTGAAATTCCACTTGATTTAGAGACTCTGTTGCCTAATGACACATCGCGTGGAATCAAAACAGCATTGCTATTAATATTGGCGTTCCTTGTGATCCAAGGTGCACAAAGGTTCTTCTTTGCATGGTTGATTTCAAGGTATGCCCCCTTGAGCCCGACGGCACGCCGAGTCCGGCTTGATGTAACGGTGGATACAAGTGGTCAGATTTCGATAGTGAATCGTTTAGAGATACCGGTCAGTGACGAAAGTTTCACTTTCGACAATGTTGAATCCACCCTCGGTTTTGATGCTTTTGGGTACTCCTTCAAGTGCTCCCCAACGCGTACTTTTCTTCATTCAACGTCCTCGCCGAATGGACAGGTTTCTCGGGATGGTCGACACGTAATTGGCAGTGGTGGATTGATTACTTCAAAGAATGAGACAACTGCAGTGGGCCTTGTTGACCTCGCATTGAGAGGGCAATGGATTCTTGGTGTTGATTTGTCCGAGGCACAATCCCTGGTAGGAGGGTCCACTGCAATAACGGCTGAGTTGATTGCATTTTTGGAGCCTTACGAAAAGAAATCACGTGATGATCAGATGGGAGAACTTGAATTCACCATCGCATCAAGCAATCTTGGTCAATATCTGGCCTTGCTAATTGACAACTTGAACTCCAAGGTAGAAGTGGAACCGGAAGTCCTCATTGATGGTGGCGATGTTTTTGTTGCGTCTAATGATGATGACGTCTTTGGGTCTGGGGTCTCAGTTTTCAATTCACCAACTTTGGCCGAGAAAGAATCTACGAAGAGTTCTCGTAGTCGAAAGAAAAAGAGAAAGGACTCAGACGATGGTGGCGATGTCCCACCATTTGCTGTTCCTTCAGACGATCCATTCGCATAAGTTCAAATAGAAATAAAGGGAGATAGACATGCTTAGGCCAATCATTATGATCGGATGTGGCGGATCAGGACAGAAAGCTGTCCGTTATGTCCGTGATGCAGTACGCCGTCGTTTAATTCACGCGGGATGGGAAGATGGGGTCCCTCGTGCTTGGCAATTTATCGGTATTGATACGTTGACTGATCAGGAAGATGCGTCAATCCCATTTCTTCCTAACAATGACTATGTCAGTGTTTCATTGCAATTCAACAACTACCAAGACCTCAATGCAGCCTTGGAAGCAAAATTCGGTCTCAGGGGACAACAGCCTGAAGCATTCAATGATCTCATTGGATGGCGTCCAAATCCTAGACAAGTCAATGTGCCGCTGAAGGATGGCGCAGCTCAGTTGAGGGCAGTAGGTCGTTCAGCTGGTGTTCTCGCGCTCCAAGACAATGTTCGTGATCGAATTGTTCACGCCTTTGGACAGTGCGCTGCAGGTGGTCCAGAACTCGTGGAGATCTCAAAACGATTGGGTGTGGATGTTCCGCCGGGAACGCCGACGCCTGCTCCGATGGTGCTCGTTGTCGGCTCTATGGCAGGTGGTACGGGTGCTGGAATAATGTTGGATGTAGTTGACCTTGTTCGCCGCAGCCATGTTGATGGCGCGTTCCCTGTGATGGTCGCATTCACACCTGACATCTTTGGCTCTGTACAAACCGACATGATGACTGCAAACTCAGCAGCATTTATGTCTGAGATGCTTTCGGCCTACTGGGACGATGAAGCAACAGATAGTGCTCTCATCCCAGCGAATGTTGCAGTGAATACTCGTGGACCTCACAGCGTTTTCGTTATTGGACGAAGAAATATTGATGGTCTCGATCTTGCAGATTCTAAGAACGTGTACCGTGCCGTAGGTGAAGCATTGGCGGCAGTGACGACGTCGTCACAAGTACAACAAAGTTTTCATAACTTCATTACGGTCAACTGGGCAATGGCTGCTCCTGCAAATGCAGGAGGATATGGATTTAAAAACCACGACTCTTCAATGAAGGGTGTTGCATCATCGTTTGGAAGTTCAACAATTTCGATTGGTCGTGATCGCTTTCGTGACTATATGCAGAAGCTTCTGCATCGCTCAGTTATTGAACATCTTGTCGTTGGATTTGAGGCAGCTGCTGTTGCCAATTTCGGAGAGACCGAGGCCAAGTCCATGGCGATGCCTGCAAAAGTTGCTGAATTGGCTAGAAGAAATTCAGACAAGTTCATGGTTGACTGCGGCTTAACACTTCAGCAAATTGGTGATGCTTTTGTGTCGAACAATGTGATGAAGGCCCAGCTTGGCGAGGTTTCGAACTTGATTAAGGCTCCTTTCCAGGCGGCCCAACAACAAACGGGACAGATTTGGCTCAATACGATTATCGCCCAGGCTCAACAAAGCAAGGTCTCAAGCAAGCAGAAAGCTGATGCCGAAGTAAATGATCGTCTGCAAAAATGGTCATCTGAGGTTTATCGAAGTGTGCTCCGCACAACTACTGAGTTTTCAGCAAGTCTGAGTATTCCAGTCGTCCTGTCCCTGATTGAGATTGCTCGCGCAGAAGCCATGAAAACTGCATCTGAATTGCGAGAGAAGGCCAAGAACGACCGGACTGACGCGGCAAATGCTGAAGCCAAGGCTAGAACGCACCTGGCTAATCAGAAAGGATCAATTAGCCTCTCTTCCGGTCCGGTTCAAGAGACGGTAAACGACATTTCAAAGTCGATTGTCTGGGAATGGTCGGCTGGAGTCCGTGAGAAATTGGCAGCAACACTTGAGTCAGCTGCCTCTTCAATGCTTGCGAGCATTGAAGGTGGACTTCGTCAGGCCAACGGTCGCATAAATGCGATGATGACACCGCAGGATGGTAAGGCTCCGATTATCGCGACTTGGCCAAGAAACACAAATGAAGTTCCTGCTTCATTTGCCCCTAGCCCAGTTGAGTTTTATCTTGAGGACTATTCCACCTGGCCACAACGTGCGAAGGAACTGATTAACCGCTCACTTGGTAATCGCCAAGGTCTTCCGATTGATCCAGTTGAAGCAGCACGTACCTTGATTATTCGTGGCGGTTTTGGAGGAACAGGAACTGGCCAGGCTGTTAACCCATTGATTTGGGGCGAAGGTCATGGTTCTGAACCTGAATGGGAAGCCGGTCATGTTGTCTCGATCAAGGTTGATGATTCGATTGAAGGCCTTGGTGAAAGAATTGATGCTTGGCTAACACGGCCTGCGACCGATTTGAGCAGGGTGCTCGCCGAAGGCCTTGGAACCTATTTGGACACAACGGATCCTCTAACGAAAGCTCCAGTTGCGGACCACCACCAGCGCCTGACAGCGTTCAGGACTCAATTGCAGCTAGCGCTGAAGCAATCTCGACCCCTTGTGGAGATTAACCAAGCAATGAATGCAATTGTGCATCCGAACAAGCTCTCATATTCATTGAATATTCAGGGCTTCCCATTCGGAGTAGGCCATCCTGCACGAGAAGTCACTGAAGAAATCATCCAAGGTTTCCTGAGTACCGCTGAGTCTGTTGATTGGGCATTCACAGCGGCTGAAGCAGAATCGGTTTTGATCTCGAATTTCCTTGAGTATCCAGTGAGCCCTAGTGTCCTTATGTCGTTCACCCAACCTTTTGCGAGTGCCCTTAACAACTTTAATGAAGGTTTACTGCAAGGTGCATTCTGGCAGTGGCGTCGTGCACGAATCTTGGAGAATTTTGTTCCATTGCCAGACACCTTGCGAGTAGCTGCAATTCGTGGATTCGCCGTTGCACGCGCATTAGGAGTTATGTCTCTTGAGACGAGAAGCCAGAATGTAATTGCTGACCGCGATGGAGACAAATTGTTCCCAAAGTGGTTGCTCACTCCTGCAGATGGCAACAACTTGCTTCCAGCTCTTCTTGAGGCAATGGTTCTAACTTTTGCAGAAGCCTCGACTAAGGGCGACAAAGCATTTGAAGCTTACGGTTCACTTATTGAATATGGAACAGGTGCATCAGTTGTGGGCGAGTTCAGTGTCGGTGGGGTTCTAAAGCATTTCCTTGAAAACGGTGATTATGACGGAGTTCGAGTTGTAGATAGCAATCGCGCTGAAGCTGTAAGTGGATTTGATATTGCAACACGAGCTGCCGCCGTCATTGAATACTTGCAAGGGAATATTGATCGATTCGAAGATCTTGAGAGAACTAAGCCTGATGCTCAAAGTTGGAGGAATCAGACTGGAACAGTGGAGCCTGTCGATACCTTGACTAGAGAATTACTTCGGGATATGAAGACTGCGTACATTGAAGTCCGTGAAGCCGTCCGCAAAGCAACGCAGCAGAAGAAGACTGTTGCATGAGCAAGCGATTGGTCATTCTCCTTGGAGAATTTGATTCAAAAGAACTGGAATGTCGCAACATTCTTGAGGAGTGGTCTGGCGCTGGTCTTCTGGATTCTGTTGCTTGGTGTGACGTCGCACATAAAAATCAGTCAAGACCAATGGTTCGTGTCCATGATGAAGGGCGCATTAACGATATTGATTTATTCGAGCTTCTTGTATCTCGAATCTGGGATCATGTATCAGTTGTTGCAGTAAGACAGAGCGAATTGGATGGTCAGTCACCTGATCGTTTTGAGAATGAGACAAAACTTCTCCGTCTGATTGAAGAAGCATTTGACGAGCATCGCGCTCTTGATTTCAATTGCATGACTGTTTCGGTGGCTGCCACTCAAGGATTAAGAAAAGCAGCTTTTGACCCAACTTGGCGATTGCATGTTCTTCAGGAACCAGTTGTTCGAATCGATGACAAGGTAGCCGCTCAACCAATCTGGGATGAGCAAAAACCTCTGCTAGTCCTATTGCTGGGTTTGGCTTCGGCAGGTGGTTTTATATGGCAGAACCGTCCTTTGATTAGCGAATTGGTCGATCCGTCTCTAGGTAGTGGTCGCCCACTTCGAGTAGGTCGCGCATACATTCGCGTAGTGAGTGCGGGGCGCCTAACTGATGAAATTCTTGCCGGTGCTTTTCCTGCATCAGGGCCATGGTCAATTCCCCCTGATGTGGCTAATGCAAGGGCAGTTCCACCAGGGACGATTGTTCCTGATTCGGTTTTGAATTCACTTACCGAGACTGGTGGCTTTAGAAATAGAAATTGGTCTGCTCCAAAGGGGACAGGACGAAAACCTCATGGAATTATTGAGGGAATCAAGCTCTTCTTCAAAGAATTTGTGGGTGCATTAAAAGGTATTCCTTATGCACTTGTCAGCAAGATAAAGAGTGAAATGGAAGACTGGGTCACGAAAGTAACATTCGGACGAGATTCCTCAATTCTTCTCAAATTCGATCCTCATTCAGATGTTCTTGAATTGGATGAAGTCCTCGGTGCCATCAAGTTTTTGGATATTGGCGTAGATGTTGATCCAATTGGCGACCCTGCCCCTTGGCAAGTCTTACAGCAAGTGGCGCTCAGCTCTGTTGACGGAGGCCGTTTTCCATCTTCAGTCCAAGTACCTACATCTGGTCCAAACAGACTTGTTTTCACCGATCCTGCCGCGATTGGGCCGAGTCCGGATGACTCTGATTTTGTGGTGACAGAATTTGAGAAAAACTTATTGGGTCTGAAGGATGCAAACACTGTTATCTCACCAATGGATGTGGAGAGCGCACATGCACTTCAAACTCGATTAACTGCACTAAGGCGTGATATTGAAGCGAAAGACGAGAAGAAAGCTTCAACGAGTAAAGCCAAGGCTGATGCAACCACAGATGTACCAAAAGTTGCAGTGAAGAAAAGTCGAAAGCAGCGCCGACTTGAAAAAAAGGCTGCTAAAAAGGCAGTAAAGAATGCAAAAAAGAATGGGCTAGTTCCACCCATTAATTCCACTGTTGAGAAGCTGCCGGAAACGCCTACCGCAGAGAATGACAAATCTGATGAAGATATTTCTACTTCGTTGGATAGCTCTGATGCAGAGAAGACTCCAGATTTAGGGAGTGTTGAACAGGACGCCGCACCGGTCTCAACTCAAGGTCGACATAAGCCAAGTCATCCTGATTTCCGCCCGGAAGAGTACGTAGCACTTTGCTCGTTTTATCAAGGTGACCGAGCAGATGCTATTTCTGAATATCTGAGTGTTCAGAATATTTATGACTCAGCATTCTCTTCGTATGGAGCTGCTGATGGTTATTGGAAATTGAACAAGACTTGTGATCACTGCGGCACGGCATTTGACCATGGTGTTCTCTATCTGCATGAGCCAACGCAGAAACTAGTTCATGTGGGACATATTTGTGCCCGCAAAGTTCTGGCTGTTCCTAATGAAGCAGACTTGATAAAGAAAAAACTCTTGGAACTTGAAACTAGGTGGGCCGAATGGTTGGGCCGTCGTAGTGGATCTCTTCTGTGGAGAGTTGGAAATTCAATTATTTCTGGACTTGTCAACTCGAGAGCATCACTTGCTCGTCTAGTTCAATTTCTCAATAGTCAACCCGAGATAGAGCAAAAGGCAAGCGAAGCTCAAATCAAGTTTGGTAGATGGACAAGACGTGGACTTTTGTTCTTTGTCCTTCTAATTGCAGCGAGCGTTGCCAGTGTCATTTTGACGCCGCTTCCATTACTCCTTTTTGTTGGATTGAGCGCTACCTACTTCGCTGGGCTGATAGTAAAGATATTTGTTCTTGCTCGAGAACTCGTGCGAGCTCAATTCCGCAGAATGGACATGTTGAGCGATGTAGAGATGGCTTATTTGAAGGCTCGTCACGAAATTGCAGAAATTGTTCGACTTGGTTCAATCCAAGATCAGTTCGACGATTGGCAGTTGATTATTCGTCAATTGGTGCATGTTCCATTTGGTCGTGAAATTGGATTTCAAACCTCACAAATCGGCATTAGTGAAGTTCAA
>Ga0315907_10002281_pt1 | contig 24454 bp, 23 predicted proteins | sample LakEriMetagenome_3_FD_203525 | JGI IMG/M metagenome (GOLD analysis project Ga0315907, IMG submission 203525) | Freshwater fungal communities from buoy surface, Lake Erie, Ohio, United States - Buoy 12 MA123 | ecosystem: Environmental > Aquatic > Freshwater > Lake > Lake biofilm | place: USA...
TTGTCAGATTGATTTAGATCAAGTTGTCGTAGCCATGAAAAGTCCATGCACATTCATGATCGTTTCAACTCAAACAACTGATATTTGACAATACTCAAAACGCCCAGGCGTAAAGACTCTTTACGCTGGACCCTATAAGAGTACAAATTTTTCAAATAAATTAGTACTAAAATAATCTTAAGAAATAATTTAATGGAGATGAGCAATAGCAAAAGCAATTTAAATCGCTGTACACAGATTCTTAAAAATGATGCTTAGATTTCAATTTCAATTTCAATTTCAATTTCAATTGAAATACGCTGTTGCTTCAACTTCAATTAACACCTGATCGTTGGGCAACATGCGACTCACCTCAACCACCGTGCTGACGACTGGCTCTGGACAAAATAGTCCGCGGACTCGGTTGTAAACAGGGTAGTGACGCAGGTCTTGGAAATACTGCACCAACTTGAAGACGTCTTTCATTTGCCCGCCTTCTGCTTCTACGATGTCTTTGATGCGGTTGAGCACAAACCAACTTTGTGAGGCAGCTGGGGCCTCATAAATGTCAACGCTTAACTGCCCTGTGTTGTAACCCAGTGTTTGCAATTGGGTTTGTGCATTCATGGGCAAATCGTCATAAGCATTGACGACTTTGCGTGTTATTGGATCAACTGCTATGACGCCGCTCAGGTAAAGCAAGTTGCCCACACGTTTGGCAGAAAGATAGTTAGCTAGGGGTGCGCCGATTGACATGATCACATTGCTTTCAAAGTACTTGTAACTTTGCTGATAAATGCCTCGCACTCAGCCCGTGTCACGTTATTCATATTGTGCAGCTGTAGCCACGTGGCTTTGCAGTTTTTGGCCATCAAAGCCCTCAGGCCCCGCATGAAAAGTTTTTTTGCTGGATCGCCAATGACTTTGAGCCACCACCAGGGTGCTCCGCCATGGGTGATCACAGTAAGTCGCTGGATGTGCCGCAAGCCTGGCAAAGCAGCTTTTCCTTTTTGCGGTGGCGGCAAAAAGGCTACGCCGGGTAGCCATACGCGCTCGAGCCAGCCTTTGAGCATAGCCGGTGGTCCGTAAAACCAGATGGGAAAGATGAAAACCAAATGCTCAGCCCACTTGAGAGCATCCACATGTGCTTGCACACGCTGCTCAATCAAAGTGGGATTTGACAGATAAGCTTCTCGCTCTTCCTTTGACAGAATGGGCTGAAAATTTTCGGTATACAAATCTAAACAAAGCAGTTCATCACCGCGTGCTTTGAAGCTTTCAATCGCAATGCCATACAGCGCCGCACTGAAACTTTGCGGGTTTGGATGGCAATATACGATGAGAGTTTTCAAATGATTTTCAACCGGTCACTTTACTCCGGCCTTGGCTTTGACGTCCATACCCACTTTCTTGTTGACAAACTGGGTGGTCATGACCTTACTCAAATCTACATCGCCCGGTTTGTACAAACCGGCCTTGACCATTTTGTCGTAAAAATCTTTCACTCGCGCGGTATTCATCGCGCCAATACCGTTGGTCAATGCCTCGCCGCTGTCGATGATGTTGAGCTTTTTGATGAGCTCAATACCGCCTGCAATATTGGCATCGGTGGCATCTGGATTGGCTTTTTTAATCATCTCATTAGCAGCTTTGTTATCGCCATAAAGGTAGTTGTACCAACCAATCAGTGAGGCATCGACAAATTTTTGGACTATTTCGGGTTTGGAGCGAACAAGCTCTGCACGAGTTTCAATGGTGGTGCTGTAGGTCGAAAAACCGTTGTCGGCCAGTAAATGAACCACCGGCTCTAAACCCTGCGTTTTAAGGCTGATGGGTTCGCTGATGCTGTAGCCTTGCTGGACTGATCTTTTGTCAGCCATGAACGGCCCAACGTTGAAAACGTAGGGTTTGAGTTGTTCGTCTTTAAATCCATGCTCGGCCTTCATCCATTGCCAAAAGCTGAACTGGCCGTCTTTGCTGATAAAAGCGGTGGGCGCCTTAGTTAGATCTGAAAATTTGTCATAACCCTGACCAGGGTGAGCAAAAATAGCCTGAGGGTCTTTCTGGAAAATCGCGGCGACTACCACGGTAGGTACACCATTTTTAACGTTGTCAAAGCTAAGCAACAGGTTGCCAGCCATCAAGAAATCAATCTTTCCAGTGGCTAAAAGAGGGCGGTTGTTCATTTGAGGGCCGCCTTGCGCAATTTCTACGTCAAGCCCCATTCGTTTGTAGGTTCCGTCGGCTACGGCTTGGTAGAAGCCGCCATGTCCGGCCTGGGCTCGCCAGTTTGTACCAAAAACGATTTTTTCCTGCGCAAATATGCCAGCAGAGCCCAAAATTAGGGCGCAAACAGCAATTGATTGATTGGCGAAATGGATGCCAGAACGGACGCTCATGATTTGACTCCTTGTTGTAAATAGATAAAGGGCTTTTCCAGACGAGATAAGAGCACAATTTTTGCACAAACAATGCTAGTTTGTATCAGGGTTTTCAAGGCTTGGCGTATTCGGGTAGCCAGCCTCGTGTTTTGCCCGGATTCATCAGCCCGTGGGGGTCTGCAATTTTTTTAAAGTTGATCTGCTCAGAGTCAATCGTCTTCATGCCGCCATCCTCAATTGTGATGACGTGGTTGTCAAACACCATACAGCCATCCGCTTCGTACTCGGCCATGATCTCGTACAGCCGCTCCTTGTCAAGGTAGCTCACCAGTGGCAGTCCAAATGCGACGCAGGCCCCATACTGCCGGCCAAACTCGTGATGCTGAAGCACTTCATCGCCCCAGCGTTGCATCTGCTTCTCAACCAGTTCAATGTCAATGCCCACATTGGGTTGCCATGGTGCAACGGTTTGCAGATTCGTCCAGCTTTTGTCAACCTTCAGCGCCATCAGCGTCGTATGGTTGTAGGCGCATTCAAAAGCGGGGTGCAGGTTATTAGTTTTTACCTCTTGCTCATTGAGTGCCATTGATTCAGTGCCACCGTGTTTTGCCAGAAGCACACGCCATTCTGAAAGGTGATCAGGGTTGACCATGGAAAACACAGCGTCCTTGTTTGTCGGAAACCGGTCGCCGAAACTGGCTGTGTAATAAGGCGCTATGCGACGCTCAACCGCTGTAATCAAAAACGCATCGATACGGCTTCCAATGGCTATCGTCGCCTCGCAACCAAAGCGCAACGCATCGCTATAGCTTTCAAACAGACCAATGTGGTGCACCCAATCGATTGCTGGTTTTAATCGCAGGGTGAGCGCAGTGATGATTCCGTTGGTGCCATAAGCATGGTGAACTTTTTGAATGTCAGCGCCATGCAATTCAATGACCTGTGGACTTTCTTCCAAAGTCACGACTCTGATCATGGTGACGTTGCCTGCATCTTTCAAAATTCCGTTGCGCACGCTTCCTGCACCTGCATATCCGCCTGCAATAAAACCACCAATGGTGGCAATATCTCGGGTACTGGGGTACATCAGGATCTCTTGTCCGCCTGAAACAACTTGATCAGCGCGAACGGCTTGTTCCAAATCTGCAATCAAAATACCCGCCTCGCAAGTTACAGCGCCTTCTTCAATGTTGAGCACTGCATTGAGCTTTGTGATGTCTAAAATTACACCGCCGGCCATCGGCACGCATTGACCATAATTGCCTGTGCCGCCCCCACGCACTGTGATGTTGATTCGGTATTTGGCACAGATTGCAGCCACTTTAATAAGCTCAGCCTGTGATCGAGGGGTGACGATCACATCACCCACTTTGCCATCTAGCAGCTCGGTCAGGATGGGGCTATACCAGAAATAGTCTTTGGACTTGACCGCGACCTGCGCTGAATTCTGGTTGCTTTCGATCGGTGCAATTTCAGTTAAAAATTTTTCTAAGTTTGTCATGTGAAAATCTCAAGGCGATATAAATTTTCCTGCGCGTATGACTTGGCGCGAGCGACCTGTGGGTGTAATGAGCTCGTAAGGTGTAGCTGCTGTCAACAGTACAAAATCGGCCGGGGAATCAACTGCAATATTCCCATTCCAAGCCAAGCCCATTGCCTTGGCGGGTGCGGTAGTGATGGCTGCCAACCAAGTATCGGCAGGGCTTAAGTGTGCTGTTTGTACACCCAGGGCATAACTGTCTAACAGGTCATAACTGCCGTAGGGGTAAAAACTATCCGCTACGTTATCAGTACCAATACAGACGCGAACATTTTGTTCAACAGCCTCTTTAAGTCGGGTGATGCCACGCTCGACTGGGGTGGTGTCCCAGGAACCTTGTAGGTACAAGTTGGTGGTGGGCAGAGCGACCAAAAAAATACCTGCTTCAGAGCACAGTTCAAGGGTTTTTTGCGCTTCTGCCAGACTTTGTATGCTCAATGAACACGCATGTCCGCAGGTCACTTTGCCCTGATAAGCGTTGGCAATGGTCAGCTCTGCAATGGCTTTGAGACCACAGGCATCTTGGTCCAGTCCTTCATCGACATGAAAGTCGAGGTGTAAATCGTGCGCAAGGGCTAAGTCAAACAGGCGCTGAAGTTTGCTGTGCATGTTTGCATTGCGGTAGACAAATGCGCCCAACAAGGCCGTGTTGCTTTGAGTCTTTGTGTTAACTCTGGCGAGTTCGCGCGCTAACACCAATCCATGTTCAATGTTTTCAAACGCATCGAGCGGGGTGAGTGACACGCATTGCAACTCAACTCGGCCACGCCAATCTCTTTGTACTGATTCAAACACGCTCAATGCTTTAGGGGCACTGACTTCTGTCCAGTCAAGGTGTGTGCGCATGGCGCGAGTGCCGAAGTTGTAGGCCTCCTGCACTGCTCGCTGCATGCGGCTGGTGATTTCTGCAGCCGTCCATATTGAACGGTGCTGCCCCATCATCGTGATGGCTTTGAATAAGTTGCCATCGGCAGCACCTACTTCTCCTACAACATAGGTCTTGTCGATGTGAACGTGTAAATCTACCAAGCAGGGTAAAAGTGTGCCTGATGCAATTGAAGAAGAAGTTGCGTCAGCTTGTTTTATTTCAACAATTACGCCATTTTCAATGGTGACATCAAAGCGGTCAGCGTTGAGAGAAAACCCGCGAACACATTCGGGGATGACGACGTTGTTTAAATGCATGACACGGAGCGATTAGGGTAAGTTAACGACCGCTTTTGATCTCACTTTCATGCCACTTGCCCAGTACCAATTTGGACACGCCCATGAAAACCAAATAGATCACGATGCCCGTTAGTGACACGAGTACCAACGCGGCAAACATTTTGGGAATTTCGGTTCTGAAGCTGGCTTCTAAAATTCTGGATGCAAGTCCCGTTTCTTTGCCAGCCGCTCCAGCGGTAAATTCAGCAACTACTGCGCCAATCAGACTCAGGCCGCCTGCAATTTTCAGTCCCGCAATAAAGTACGGCATGGCCGATGGCACAAGCAAAAAGCGAAGCGTTTGCCAAGGCGATGCACGGTAAAGCATGAACAAATCTCGCAGATTTTGGTCTGCACTTCGCAAGCCAACCACGGTGTTCGACAAGATGGGAAAGAACGCCACGATCCATGCGCACAGCAGTAAGGCTGCCGTTGTGCTGTCTATAAAAATTAAAATTAGCGGGGCAATCGCAACGATAGGCGTTACCTGAAGCACGATGGCAAAGGGAAAAAGGCACAGCTCAACCCATTTGTTTAGCGCAAACAGCATTGCGAGAGCCACGCCGCCTATAACGGCCAGCAACAATGCGCCAAAGGTGATTTTCATGGTGTAGACCCAACTCACCATCAGGGACCCTAGGTTGTCCCAAAGTGTTTTTAGCACCAGTGTAGGAGCGGGCAGAATATAGTGTGGAATGTTGTAGATGCGGACAGTTAACTCCCAAGCAAGAAGAGCTAAGCCGAATACACAAAAAGGCAATATTTGTTTAAAAAATTGAATGCTCCGGCCAGAGGGAGTGGTGAGTCCCGCTTGTGAAACAGACACTTTAGAAGCTGAATCAATCATGATGATCTCCTGCTTTTTGAAGCGCTTGTGAGACTTTCACGCACAACTCAGCGTAGCGCGAAGTGTTGCGAAAGCTGTCTGTTCTGGGGTAGGGTTCATCGATTGCAATGTCGGCAATGATGCGGCCCGGCCGCGCTGCCATCACGATGATGCGATTGCTTAAATAAACACTTTCGTAAACACTGTGAGTTACAAAAATCGTTGTGAATTGCTGGGCTTGCCACAACGCAAGTGTGTCGTTGTTTAGTTTGAAACGAGTCATTTCGTCAAGCGCAGCAAATGGCTCGTCCATTAGCAACAATCGGGGCTTGGTAATCATTGCCCGAGCAATGGAAACTCTCATCTTCATACCGCCAGATAGCTCTCGAGGATAAACGTGGGCAAACTGTGACAGGCCAACTTTCTCAAGTACGGCATTAACCATCGGTTTTGCGGTCTCCAACGACACCCCTTTGAGTCTCAAAGGCAGCCAGACGTTTTCAAAGACTTTTGTCCATGGCATCAGGGTAGGCTCTTGAAACACAAAGCTGATATCTTTGGCATGGTCATCGATGCTGTCAGACCAGACAATGCTACCCGCAGTGACGGGAGACAAGCCCGCAATCATTTTGAGCGCCGTGCTTTTGCCGCAACCAGAAGGACCCAGCAGGCTGACAAACTCATGTTGGCCAACCTTCAGGTTAACCCGTTCAAGAGCCAAAGTCCCGTTGTCGTAGCGTTTTTCAACGTCACTCAATTCGAGTAATGTGTTCATAAAGTAAGGCTAAATTGAATGGTTTGGCCGATCAACGAGGGTGCTCATGGGCAGGCTACTAATTTCCTGCAAGAGCTGCGCTAACTGCAGACCCGCTGCACCAATGACCGCATGGCCTTTCTCAGCAGTTGCCAGCGTAGCGTCTCCCGCAGCGCCATAAGGGTTGTAGTCCTGAATTTGCCAACCCAGTTTGGCAGCAGAGCCGTTGCCCAAAATAGGATACTTTTGAGCCCGCTGTTCAGCCTGGGTGTGAAAATGTTGTGCGTGTTGCATGTCTACATATTCTTTCCGTAGCGCCAGCATCATAGATGTTTCCATGTCGCCCGCATGAATACCAAATCGGTGTTCCGCAGGACTAAACAAATTCATCACTTCGTTACCTAGTGGCAGTGTGAACCAATTACTTGAAAACACCATCAGATCATGCGCTGTTCGCAAGTCACGGGCAACGATGTCCATCACACTGATCTGTCCACCATGGCTATTCAAAAGCAGCAGTTTTTTAATACCGGCACGCGCAACACAAGCGCCCAGTTCCATCCAAACACTGATTAAGGTTTGCACGCTCAGTGTCAAAGTGCCGGGGTAGCGAATGTGTTCGTTGCTTTTACCAACCTGCTGGGTTGGCATGAACAACACAGGCAATGATACGGGCAGGTGCTGAAGTGAGGCTTCAATCACGCCGTTGACAAGAGATGTATCAACGCTGACCGGCAGGTGCGGACCATGCTGCTCAATTGCGGCGACGGGCAACACTGCCACGGTTTGGTCTATCACGTTGCTTGTGGCAAGTTGCGAGAAGTGACGTGAAGTCAAGTCAGCCCAGTATTTTGAAGGTAAGTTCATAACCGTAGATTTTATTAATAGAAAAGCATCATAAATCTCTCTCTAACAACGAATTTTGTTGGCCGCAATCTTGGTAACAAAGTTATTGCGCATTAAGAGCAATTGACCTCGTTGGCTTTAATTTGATTGAGCTGAATTTGTTGTGTCATACGGCCATTTTGTCTGGGTGTAAGGGTCAAGGTATAGGTGTCAACCCGCAAAAGTCTGTAATTTTTTTAAATAAGATGTTGGCAAGCTGAAGGAGCAGGGCGCCAATACTTAAGCGCTTTCACTTATGCCCAACTCAACCAATGCGCGAGACAAGATGCTTTGTGCATCGACTTGGAAAAAAGAACGCAAAACAGAACGTGTGTCGCTGCGGCCAAAGCCATCAGTGCCAAGCGTTCGGTAGCCACGGCCTTTGGGCAGATAGGCGCGGATGGTTTCGGGAACAGCGCGCACGTAGTCGGTGGCTGCCAATATGGGGCCTGAACTAGCCCCGAGCAAATTGACCAGGTAGGGATCATCACCATCGCATTCGTGCGCCATTCCGTCACGCGCTAATTCGCTCCAGCTGGTGATGCTGTAGACGTCTGCACCGATACCTTTATGGGCCAGTTGCTGAGCCGCCTGAATCACTTCGGTGAAGATGGCACCTGAGCCCAGCAAGGTAACACGCTTGCCGTCTGCGGGGCCGTAGCTTGCAAAATGGTAGCCTCCGCGCAGCACGCCATTCACCGCACCCTCTGGCAAATCAGGGTTGGCGTAGTTCTCGTTCATGAGCGTGACGTAATAGAAAATGTCCTGTTGTTCAATCAACATCTCTCGCATGCCGGCGTCTAGGATCACCGCGAGTTCGCCAGCAAAGGCTGGATCGTATGCCTTGCAATTTGGGATGGTTGCAGCCACAAGGTGACTGGTGCCATCTTGGTGCTGCAGGCCCTCACCGGCCAAAGTGGTACGTCCCGAAGTGGCGCCCAGTAGAAACCCTCGCGCACGTTGATCTGCAGCTGCCCAAATGGCGTCGCCGACGCGTTGAAAGCCGAACATGGAATAGTAAATATAAAAGGGCAGCATGGCCAAGCCGTGCACGCTATAGCTTGTGGCAGCTGCTGTCCAGCTGGCAATGGCACCAGCCTCGCTAATGCCTTCTTCCAAAATCTGTCCATCCCGAGCTTCACGGTAGGAGAGCACAGACCCAATGTCTTCAGGAGAATAGCGTTGGCCTAAGCTGCTGTAAATGCCGACTTGTTTGAACAGATTGGCCATGCCAAAAGTTCGAGCCTCGTCGGCCACGATGGGGACGACGCGCGGACCCAGGTCCTTGTCCTTGAGCAAGGTGCCGAGCATACGAACAAATGCCATGGTGGTACTCATCTCTTTACCGCTAGCTTTGAGGGCGAACTGCGCATAGCTCTCGATCACTGGCACCGGCACTACGGCGCATGCTGTCTCTCTCCTCGGTATGGCTCCGCCAAGTGCCGCACGATGCTCGCGCAAATAACGCATCTCGGGGCTATTGTCGTCGGGCCTGAAGAACTCCAGTCCTTTAGCCTGCTCATCGGAAAGCGGAAGATTGAATCGATTTCTGAATTCGATCAACTCGGTTTCATCAAACTTCTTTTGACTGTGCGTGGTCATCTTGCCCTGGCCTGCTGATCCCATGCCATAGCCCTTTTTAGTCTGAGCCAAAATCACGGTCGGCTGACCTGTGTGGGAGGCGGCAGCGGCGTAAGCGGCATGGATCTTCACCAAATCGTGACCACCGCGCTTGAGGCGATCGATCTGCTCGTCTGTCATGCCTTGTGCCAAACGGGCGAGTTCTTCGTTCTGGCCAAAGAAGTTTTCGCGGTTGAAGCGCCCGTCTTTGGCTGCGAAGGTCTGCATCTGACCGTCCACGATTTGAGCAAAGGCACGTGTCAAGGCGCCGGTTGTATCCCGCGCAAACAAGCCATCCCAGTCGCTGCCCCAGACCAACTTGATGACGTTCCAACCCGCACCTGCGAAGAGCTTTTCCAATTCGTCGATGATTCGGCCATTGCCGCGTACAGGGCCATCAAGACGTTGCAGATTACAGTTAACTACCCAGACCAAGTTGTCAAGCTTTTCACGTGCGGCAAGTGTCAATGCGCTCATGCTCTCAGGCTCATCCATCTCGCCGTCGCCAAAAACACCCCAGACTTTTCTGATATTGCAATCGATCAACTGGCGATCCGTGAGGTAACGCATGAACCGCGCATGGTAAATCGAGCTTATGGGGCCGATGCCCATTGAGCCAGTGGGAAACTGCCAAAAATCAGGCATTAGCCAAGGATGCGGATAGCTGGACAGGCCACGAGCGCCACTGGCTGGTGCGCTGATTTCCTGGCGGTAGTGCAGCAGATCAGCTTCACTCAAACGCCCCTCCAAGAATGCACGAGCATAGACACCGGGCGCGCTGTGCGGCTGGAAAAAAACCAGATCGCCATGGTGCATTTCGTTGCGTGCATGAAAAAAGTGATTGAAGCCTATTTCAAACAAATCTGCAGCGCTTGCATAGCTGGCAATGTGTCCTCCAAGTTCGCCATATGCTTGGTTAGCGCGTACCACCATAGCCAGCGCATTCCAACGCATCAGGGAAGCTAGGCGCTCCTCTAGTGCAAGGTCGCCAGGAAAGACGGGTTGATCTTCGACCGCAATAGTGTTGATGTAGGGCGTGTTCAACTCTGGCTGCCAACCGATGCGCTGTTCGCGCGCCAAGCGTGCCAGTTCATCCAAGATTTGCCGCACCCGTGCTGGCCCCTCGTTGGCAGCGAGCGATAACAAAGCATCGCGCCACTCGTGGGTTTCTGCTTGGTTTGAGTCGGGAGAAGGAGACGTGGGGTTTTGCAATGGTGTCATAGGGCAAAACTTTAGCTTTTGTGTTGCCGCATGTGTTGCCATAATTCACTATAAAATTTTGCTTAAACGGCATATTGTTTTTATTTAAAAGAAAAGAGAAGCATATGATGCTTGATTCCATGGATTTACGGATCCTTGAGCAACTACAACATGACGGCGCTCTGACTAACGTTGAGTTGGCTAAACGTGTCTGCCTTTCTCCATCTCCTTGCTTGGCGCGCGTGAAAGCAATGGAGAGTGCCGGCGTGATTAACCGCTATGTGGCCCTGGTCAGCGCTGCAGCACTGGGACTTGGTTTGACCGTTTTCATTTCAATCAGCCTGAAGGCTCAAAGCAAGGCAAGTTTGGCTGAGTTTGAGTCACATATTGACAGGCACAATGAAATCATGGAGTGCTATCTGATGACCGGTGACAGTGATTACCTGCTAAGAGTCGTTGTCAGTGATATGGCCGCATTAGAGCGTTTTATTTTGGAACAGCTTTCGCCAATTCCAGGGGTGGAGAAAATACGAACAAGCTTCGCACTCAAACAGGTTCGCTACAAAACGGCATTGCCGATGCCTCAACCTAGTTAAGGCGCTCATTTGCTGCCAATAATGTGAGTTGCGTTAAATCAGACCTGATGACCATCGAAAAGTGAATTTGCTTATTCATAGTGAGTCCACATTCTTAAGATGCGAACTGTTTTTTCTTTACGAAAGATTTCATAAACCAAGCGATGTTGAATATTAATTCTGCGTGAGTAAGTCCCCTTTAGGTCACCAACTAGCTTCTCATAAGGCGGTGGATTTTGGAGAGGGTCTACTTCTAAAATATCCAGTAATGTCTGTGCTTTATCTTTAAGGCCTGCAGCAGATAGTTTTTTAGCATCCTTGATAGCGTATTTGGAATAGGCTAAATTCCAAACTACCATTTCAACGCCTTTTTACTTTTAGCAATAGGCTCAGCCATAGCATCTTTAATCGACTCACGCATTCCAGGAGTCGCCAATAGATACAAAGTTTCTTGTATAGCGCTCCAATCTTCTTCGGAAACCAAAACGGCATTTGCCCGCTTACCAGAAATGACTACTGGCCTGTGAGTTTCTGCAGTTTGATCAATCAAGCGATAGAGGCCCGCTCGTGCTTGGCTTGCGGTGACTGTGTTCATGATTTCACTCCTTTTCAAGATAGTACGTAAAAACGTACGATATTGTCAAGTGATTTTCCCATCCGCCTTAGCTTCAGTTAATCAAAGTTTCAGTTCGTGCTTGAATCCGCCTAATTAGAAGTTGGAAATTATTTTTAAATCCGGTGAGTTGACTGTTTGAACTTCTCACATTTTGATATTTGCTTGCTTGATCAACTTTCCGAATTTTTCAAAATCTTGCTTGTTCATTTTGCTAAATTCATCTGGGCTCATATTTCCTGGTTCTCCACCTAAACCCTTGAGTTTGGTCTGAACATCAGGCAACTTAATGATTCGCGCCAGTTCAGTTTGCAACTTAGCTACGACATCAGGTGGCGTACCCGCAGTAACAAAAACACCATACCAAGTACTCATCTCAAAACCCGAGACCCCAGCTTCCGACAATGTGGGTACATTGGGCAATTCAGCGGAGCGCTGTGCAGTGGTCACAGCCAAAGGTTTAAATTTTCCAGCTTTGATTTGCCCCATTGCAGATGAGGTGGTGTCAAACATAATCTGCACATTGCCTGCAATGATGTCTAAGTGAGCTTGCGCACTCCCTTTGTAGGGAACATGAATGCTTTTTACGCCAGCTGCGATGTCAAAGCCTTCCCCTGCGATGTGTTGAGTGCTGCCGACACCAGAAGATGCATATTTAAAGTCTTCAGGTTTTGCTTTCATCAGTGCTACCAATTCCTTCACACTGTTAGCCGGCACGTTTGAGCCCACCACCAATACATTGGGAACAGTCACTACCAATCCGATAGGTGTTAAATCTTTCATGGGATCAAACGACAATTTGATCAAATGCGGCGCAATGGCTTGTCCTGTATTGGTCGCTACTAAAAGTGTATGTCCATCGGGTGTAGCCTTGGCAGTTAAGTCGGCCGCAATGGTGTTAGAGGCACCGGGTTTATTTTCCACAATGAAAGAGCCCTTGAGAGACTCTGTCATTTTTTCAGCCAGCATGCGTGCAATGATATCGGTGCCGCCACCAGCGCCAGCACCCACCATGAGCTTAACGGGCTTGGTGGGATAGGTGGTTTGTGCAACGGCACTCAGGCTCAATAGAGTTGCTGCAAATAGAAAAGCGAATTTTTTTTTCATGATTTCTTTCCTTTGTGTTAAAAATTCTTAAGCGACTTGTTTTTTCAATTGACGATGGTGTTGGCCCATTCGACAAGCTAAATCAAATGCATTGAGCATGGCTTGTGGGTTCGCCAAGTTTTTGCCCACTATGTCATAAGCTGTGCCGTGAGCTGGTGTGGTGATTGGGATGGGTAGGCCGCCATGTACAGTCACGCCTTTTTCGAAGCCCATCAATTTCATCGCAATTTGACCCTGATCGTGATACATGGTGACCACGCCGTCATAGCCGCCTTCTTTTCTGATAGCTCTGACAAAGGCTGTATCAGCAGGGAATGGTCCATCGGCTGGTATGCCAGCTTTATTGGCTAATTCAACACCAGGTGAAATGATTTTTATTTCTTCATCGCCATAATTTCCGTTATCACCATTGTGAGGATTGAGGCCACAAACTGCCAAGCGGGGAGATGATTTACCTGAAGCATGAAGTGAATTTGAAATCATTTGAATCGATTCAAAAACCTTTTGGCTGGTCAGAAGGTGGCTGACTTCCTTTAATGGAACATGCGAAGTGACTCTGGATGTCCATAGGTCTTGCAAGACATTGAGTTCGCCACAAACTCCCGTGTAATTTAAAAATTCTGCAAACCACCTAAGCTCATCTTCTTGATGCATGCCGCCAAGTCGAAGGGCGCTTTTGTTTAAAGGCGCAAAGCAGAAAGCATCTGCCTTTCCATCTCGCACCAATGCAGCCCCTTCACCCAAAGCCGAAAGCATGTAAGCACCATTTTGAGCACCTGCTGTTGCGGGTTTAAATGCGGAGGTGTTGTAGCCATGCCAGTCGTGCCAATGTGTATGAGGTGCAGCTTGAATGCTGTCTTTTTGGCCAATCAAGATTATTTTGGATGCTTTGTGACTTGTTTGGTCTAGAACTAATTTTTGAACCAGCTCGGGACCAATTCCTGCAGGGTCGCCCGTGAAAAGTGCAATTGTTGGTAGTGTCATATGCTTGATTCAACCTTTGATAATCCGTAATCTGTAATTACGGATTGCAGTATAGTTGCTAGCGTAGAATGTTTTGAATCCGTTATTACCCTTGTATTTAAATGCCAATCAACGACCCCATCGCCAGAACTTCACTTCATTCTGAAGTCACTTCACGGATTCGCAGCTTCATTGTGGAGTCTCGAATTCAGCCTGGGGAGCGTGTCCCAGAAATGGAAATAAGCAAAGAATTAGGGGTATCCAGAACGCCTATCCGTGAGGCATTGAAGGTTCTCGCTTCGGAGGGCTTGGTTGATTTATTGCCTCTCCGTGGCGCAGTGGTTAAAGCCTTCAGTGACAAAGATGCCTCCGATATGTTGGAGGTCATGGGCTTGTTAGAAAATTTTGCAGCACAAAAGGCTTGCCAGGCCGATCAAAAGAAAATTGACAAAGTGCTTGCCATGCACGAAAAAATGAAAGTGATGTTTACTAAGGGTAAGCGACCAGAATATTTTGAATTGAATCAAAAAATACACGACGCGTTAGTTGAAATGTCAGGCAATGAATCTTTGATGATGGTTCACAGCATTCTCAGTAAGCGTATGCGCAGCTTGCGCTACAGTGGCAACAGCACACCAGATAATTGGCGAGGTGCGTTAGAAGATCATGAAGAAATTGCGACGGCCCTTAGAAGGCGCGACATCAAGGCGATTAAGAAAGCCGTGAACGATCACTTTGCAAACACGATTCAAAGAGTTGTTAAGAAATCTTATAAAATTAAATTTGAATCAAGCAAATTGATTTGAAATTTAATTTCACAACCATACTACTTCTATACTGTTGAACGGCATTCCCCCAATTTTGTAATCATCTCAAAACCCGAGCTCCCGGCTTCCGACAAGGTGGTTAAATTCGGCAATTCAGCGGAGCTCTGTTCAGTGGTCGCAGCCGATGAGGTCGCGCATCTGATAGCCTTCCTTGCCAGCTCGGCAGCTTGCAAGATCACCGGGTAGACGATCAGCGTCACCGATGGAAACTCGGCGGCGTGAGATCTGCAGCGGTGGTATCTACAAGTTTCGCTAGCAACCTGACGACACAATAAGCCCAAGCTGTCTACTGCACCGTGGGAAGTCCACGGCGCTATTAAAAGGGTCTACAAAATTTGGGTAATGCCAGGTCAACTGAAGAAAATAAGTTTATTGTCATCGTCCGGCCATCTTCAAAACGAGGGGTACCCCTCAGCGGACATGAAAGAAAAACTTTCGCTTATAGAAAAGTTCTTGCTTCTCGTCGTGAAAGCGGCCCCGCACAATGAGCCATCAAAGTTAGGAAGTTTATGAAGCATTACGCGACACTCCTTGTACGTTGGTGGACAATCCCTTTGGGCGGACACCTGCCGACTGCTTCGCCCGATTGTGCGACCTGGAAAAAGGGGTGATGCCATGAGTGGACCATCCCATGACATCCGAGTTGGCGCAGACATTGGGGGCACCTTCACCGACGTGGTGCTTGATGTACGTGGCGACCTGTTCTCCGCAAAGGTCCTGACCGATCACTCATCGCCCGAGCAGGCGATCTTCGACGGCATGAGCACCGTGCTGCGCGAGGCGGGGCTGGCGATTGGTGACATCGATCTGCTGATTCACGGTACGACTTTAGCCACAAACGCTCTTATAGAGCGTCGCGGCGCGCGTACCGCGTTCATAACTACTGCGGGCTTCCGGGACGTCATCGAGATGCGCACCGAGAGCCGCTTTGCGCAGTACGACATCAACCTGGTGTTGCCTTCGCCGCTCGTACCTCGGGAGGACCGCTTCCCCGTCGGGGGACGCATCGATGCCGGTGGCAGCGAACTGCAGCCCCTGGACGAGGCGGCGCTCGACAACATCGCCCAGCACATCGCCAAGGGCGGCTTCGGCGCCATCGCGGTCGGGTTCCTGCATTCCTACGTCAACCCCGCACACGAGCAGCGGGCGCGCGAACTCCTTGCCGCGCGTCTTGACCTGCCGATCTCCATCAGCTCCGACGTATCGCCGCAGATGCGCGAGTTTGAGCGCTTCAACACGGTCTGCGCCAACGCTTACGTGCGCCCGCTGATGGCCGATTACCTTTTGCGCCTGCAGGCGCGACTTCGGGATATGGGCGGGCGGTGCCCGGTGTTTCTGATCCACTCCGGTGGTGGCCTTGTGTCGGTCGAGACGGCGGCGGAATTTCCGGTGCGCCTGGTCGAGTCGGGCCCGGCAGGGGGTGCGATCTTTGCAGCCGACATTGCTCGTCGCTTCGATCTTGGCCAGGTGGTCTCCTACGATATGGGCGGTACTACGGCGAAGATCTGCCTGATCGAGCAGTTCGCCCCGCGCACAGCGCGCACGTTCGAGGTGGCGCGCACCTACCGCTTTGCCAAAGGGTCTGGCATCCCGATCTCCGTTCCCGTGATCGAGATGATTGAGATCGGTGCTGGGGGCGGATCCATCGCGTCGGTTGATGCATTGGGCCGCATCCAGACCGGCCCCGAGAGCGCTGGGTCGGAGCCAGGCCCAGCCTGCTACGGAATGGGCGGGGCACGCCCAGCTATAACCGACGCCGATCTGGTGCTCGGCAAGATTGACGCCAGGAATTTCGCGGGAGGTGCTATCGTTCTCGACGTGGGCGCCGCTGAAAAAGCGATCCACATTGAGGTTGGCTCGAAGCTCGCGCTGGAAATGGAGGCGGCGGCTTTCGGCATCTCCGAGGTGGTCGACGAGAACATGGCAAATGCCGCGCGGGTCCATGCGGTGGAGAATGGCAAGAATATCTCCGACAACGTGATGATCGCGTTCGGCGGGGCCGCACCGCTGCATGCAGCTCGGTTGTGCGAGAAGCTCGGCGTTGCGCGCTGCCTCATTCCGCGTGGGGCCGGCGTCGGTTCAGCCATCGGTTTCCTAAAGGCGCCCTTCGGATTTGAGGCCGTCGCATCGAAACTCACGCGCATGTCCGAGTTCGACGCGGCCGGCGCCAATGCACTACTCGCGCACCTGCGCGAAACCGCCGAGCGCTTCGTCCGTGCCGGCAGCACCGGCACACTCCATAAGGAAATCACCGCGTTCATGCGCTACTCGGGCCAGGGCTGGGAAATCCCGGTTCCCATGCCCGAGCGCGCTTTCGGCCTGGACGACGCTTCGTTCATCGTGGATGCCTTTCGCGAGAGCTATGCACGGTTCTTCGGCCGGCCGATCGACGGACTGGGGGGCCTAGAAATCGAGATTGTCACCTGGTCGGTCAAGGTGCAGGACGCGCGTCCACCGACCGCTCGCCACGAGCTGCTCCCCGGAGGCCGAGTGGTCGAATCCGCCGCCACGCGACCCATTTTTGATCCCGCCAGCGGCAGGATGCTCGTGTCCAGCGTGTTCAGTCGAGAGGATCTTGCAGCCAACGATCGAATCCGTGGCCCGGCGGTCATCGTCGAAAGCGAGACGGCGACCATCGTATCCAGCCTCTTCGACGCCGTCATGCAGTTGGAAGGCTCTATCTTGTTGGTTGCAAAGGAGTCCCGTTCATGAGCGATATCAAAGACATTCGTACTCAGGTGATGTGGAGCCGCCTTATCTCTGTGGTCGAGGAACAGGCGATGACTCTGCTGCGTACGGCCTTCTCCACCTCCGTGCGCGAAGCGGGCGACCTGTCCGCCGGCGTGTTCAATCCGCGCGGCGAGATGCTTGCACAGGCGGTCACGGGCACGCCGGGACACGTCAATACCATGGCCGAAGCCGTCGGGCATTTCATGGCGGCGATTCCGCGCAACGAGATGCAGCCGGGCGACACCTACGTGACCAACGATCCCTGGCACGCTACGGGACACCTGCACGACTTCACGATGGTGTCGCCGTCGTTCCTCGGCAACGACCTGGTCGGCTTTTTCGCCTGCACCGCACACGTTGTCGACGTCGGCGGGCGCGGGTTCGGCGCCGACGGAAAGTCGGTCTACGAGGAAGGGATCCTGATCCCGATCATGAAGTTCATAGAGCGCGGTGTGGTCAACCGAGACCTGATCCGCATACTTTGTGCCAACGTGCGCCAGCCTAACCAGCTTGTCGGCGACTTTTATTCGCTCGCCGCGTGCAACGATGTCGGCCATCGTCGCCTCGTCGAGATGATGAACGAGATCGGTATCACGTCGCTCGACGAGCTCGGGGACTTCATCTTTACGCGTACCCGTGAAGCGGCGCTTGAACGCATCCGCGCCTTGCCCAAGGGCACGTGGACCAACGAATTGACGTCCGACGGCTACGACGAACCCGTGAAGCTGGTCGCCGCGGTGACGGTCGCCAACGACGGCGTGCACATCGATTTCACGGGCACCTCCGCAGTCAGTGGCTGGGGCATTAACGTCCCCATTGCGTACACCAAAGCCTACGCCGCATACGCGCTTAAGTGCATAGTCGCACCAGACATACCCAATAATGCCGCGTTGCTGCAACTGGTGAACGTGTCGTCTCCGGTCAATATTCTTAATGCGGTGCGACCGGCGCCGGTGTCGCTGCGGCACGTGATCGGCCACCTGGTTCCCGACCTATTGTTGGGTGCTCTCACCAAGGCGCTGCCCGGGCAGATCCTGGCCGAAGGTGCCGGCTCGCTCTGGAACTTCCATATGTCATTCCGGCCAGTGGCCGGCACGACCGGGCGCCACGCCGAAGTACTGATGTTCAACTCGGGTGGGATGGGTGCCCGTCCCGCACTCGACGGTCTTTCTGCCACGGCTTTCCCATCGGGTGTGCAGACGATGCCGGTCGAAGCGACCGAGCAGACCGGACCGATCGTGGTGTGGAGAAAGGAACTGCGGCCTGATTCGGGTGGCGATGGCGCCTACCGCGGCGGTCTGGGCCAGATCATCGAGATCGAGGCGGCCGCCGGCCATGAATTCGATTTTTCGGCGATGCTCGATCGAACGCTTCATGCGCCACGAGGGCGCGATGGCGGTAAGGACGGCGTACCGGGCATCGCTCGACTCGATGACGGTACCCGGTTGCGGCCAAAGGGCTGGCAGTTCGTGTCGGCGGGCCGGCGCCTGATTCTGGAGCTGCCGGGCGGTGGCGGTATTGGCGATCCCGCTCGCAGAAGCGACGAGCTGCGGGCGCAGGATCGCTTGCGTGGCTATGTGACGGCTGATCCGGAATGACCTATGCGGCACGCGGCTTTCAACGGCAGCCAGCGACGAAGTGCACACACAAGCCATGACCCGCATCGCTCGGGCTTTGGCAGCGCTTCATTGACTGGCCGGCACATGCTTAACCGGCGCAAGAACGGTAAACACAGGCGTAGCGATTAGTGATAGATTGTATTAATAACAAAGGATAAATTAATATGCGAGTCAGAACATTATTGAAGTCGATGACGATCGCACTTGCGGCCGTCGGCGCGAGTATCCCAACCCAGGCGCAGACGGCCTGGACCATGGCCTCGGGCTATCCCGAGACCAGCTTTTTCACCCAGAACACGCGCCAGTTCATCAAAGAGATCGAGGACAAGAGCGGCGGCAAGCTGAAGATCGATCTGCGCTCCAATGACAGCCTGATCAAGCTCGACGGGATCAAGCGCGCAGTGCAGTCCGGCCAGATACAGATCGGCGAGATTCGCCTCGGCGTCTACGGCAACGAAGCGGCGATGTACAACCTCGACAACACCCCGGGTGTGGCCGTCGACTACAACCAGGCGATGAAACTCGTCGATGCCCAGACCCCCTTCTTCGACAACATGTTCAAGAAGAACGGGATGCGACTCGTGAGCATGACTCCGTGGCCCGGCCAGGGCTTCTACACGAAGCAACCCATCAACAGCCTCTCCGACCTGAAGGGCCAGAAACTTCGCATCTACTCGAAACAGACACAACAGCTTGGCGACCGCCTGGGGATGCAGGCACTCATACTGCCATTTGCCGAAGTGCCGCAGGCGTTCTCGACCGGCATGATCCAGTCGCTGTGGACCAGCGCCCAGACCGGCGTCGACGTAAAGGTATGGGAGAACGCCAAGTACTTCACCTACACCGGCACGATGCACAATAAGAACGCCATCATCGTGAACGAGCGGGCGCTTCGCCAGCTCGATGCGAACCTGCAAAAGATCGTCCTAGATGCCGGAAAGGCGGCCACGCTGCGCGGTTTCGAAATGAGCAAGAAGGCCAGCGCCGAGCGCGAGCAAACTCTCAAAGACAACGGCATGGTGATCGCAATTGCTCCGAAGGAGGTGATGGCCAAGATCGACGAGATCGGCAAGGAGATGATCGCCGAGTGGATTGCCAGCGCTGCACCCGATGAAAAGGCGGTGTACGAGACTTACCGGAATAGCCTGAAGTAAGCAGAACGGCGCCTCGAACCCAGGACTTCTGGTCCGATGGGTCTGGGGTGCCGCCGAATTTACCCTTCCCGAGGTTTCTCATGCTCCGTTCTATTCTGGATAACTTCTATCTCCTATGTGGCTATCTTGCCGCCACTTTCATGGTCGGCATCGGCGTGTGCATCCTGGTGCAAATCACCTGGCGGATGCTTGGCGTCACATTTGATGCCACCGAAGCCTCCGGATTCTGCCTGGCCTCGGCGACATTTCTGGGGCTTGCGCACACGCTGCGGCACGGTTCCCACGTGCGAATCAACCTGCTCACCAGCAAGCTGCCCAAACGCTTGCAGCATTCGATGAACATAGTCAACTGTCTGCTCGGTAGTGCCGTGGCCGGGTACCTCGCCTGGAACGTCATCCTGCTCGCGCTGCAGTCTTTCAACTTCCACGATGTGAGCCCAGGACTGCTGGGGATGCCGATGTGGATTCCGCAGGCAGGTGCGGCGCTAGGCGTCACAGCACTTGCGATTGCCCTGCTGGACGAGCTCTTGTGGCTGGTTGCGGGCGGCGAGTCGCGATGCGAGACCGAGGATGAAATCGGCATCGACGCGCCCATCGCCTGAAAGCACCCAATGGATAACACCACAATTGCTTCAATCGTTCTCGCCGGGCTGCTGCTGCTGCTGCTGGCGGGAGGCTTCTGGATCGCGCTCTCCCTGCTGACCGTCGGCATGGTCCTGATGGGCGTCTTCACGACCGCCCCGATGGGATCGCTGGTGGCATCGACGCTGTGGGACTCGAGTTGGGGCTGGGCGCTTACGGCGCTGCCGCTCTTTATATGGATGGGCGAGATCTTGTTCCGGTCGAATTTGTCGTCAAACATGTTCCAGGGATTGGCGCCATGGGTGAACCGCCTCCCAGGCGGCCTACTGCACGTCAACGTCTTGGGCTGTGGTGTGATGGCGGCCGTGGCAGGTTCCTCCGCGGTGACTTGCGCAACTATCGGCCGCATGAGCGTTCCGGAGTTGCAGCGGCAGAAGTACCCGTTGAACATGATCATCGGCACCTTGGCCGGATCAGGAACGCTCGGCCTGCTGATTCCGCCCTCGATCATCATGATCGTCTACGGCGTGACAGCCGAGGTCTCAGTCGCCAAGCTCTTCATTGCCGGGGTCATTCCCGGCGTCCTGCTGATGTTGATGTTCTCAGGGTATACGGCTTTGTGGAGCATCGTCCACGCAGACCGCATGCCGCCGCCAGGGCCGGCGATTCCGTTCCGCGAGAAACTTTACCACTCGCGCCGACTGGTTCCCATCGCAATGCTGATCGTCTTTATCCTCGGTTCGATCTATGGCGGTTTCGCCACGCCGACCGAAGCGGCCGCCATCGGCGTGTTGGGCGCTCTCGGTCTGTCCGCGATTACCCGTTCCCTTACACGCGAGACCTTCGTCGCTGGCGTGATGTCGGCGATGCGTACGTCGTGCATGATTGGCTTCATCATGGCCTGCGCAGCGTGTCTGACAATAGCCGTGGCATTTGTCGATATTCCTCGCACGCTTGCATCATGGGTCGATACGTTTCACCTCTCGTCGTACACATTGCTGGGTGTTCTCGCAATCCTGATGCTGGTCCTCGGCTGTTTTCTGGAGGGTATCTCGATCATCGTGCTGACCTCATCCGTGGTTCTGCCGATGGTCCAGGCTGCTGGCATCGACTTGCTGTGGTTCGGCATTTATATGGTGATCTTGATCGAAGCCGCACAGATCACGCCACCTGTCGGCTTCAACCTTTTCGTGCTGCAGAGCATTACAGGCAAAGACATTCTGACGGTTACGCGCGCGACGATGCCGTTTTTCTTCGTTCTGATGACTTTGCTAATTCTCATAGTTATCTTTCCTCAGATTGTGCTGATCGGGACGCAGGTCATGAGGTAGTCGGGAACCACCATAATTCGTGATGCGGCCCCCTTGTGAAGAACGACTGTTGAAAGCAGGAGCTGATTTGAACGACTTACCGGAATCGAATCGGAGTAACATGACGACCGCGAGCACCCTTGCGATGACGCGACGGCCGCGGCTGCCAACTTTGACTGCGCTGCGCGCGTTCCACGTCGTGTTTCAGTGCCTAAGCCTTCGGAAAGCGGGTGAGGAATTAGCGGTTACTCCCCAGGCCGTCGGCCAGCAGATCAAGCTTCTCGAGGAAAATCTCAAGGTCGCGCTCTTTGTGCAAAAGGGGCGCTCCCTCCAGCCCACAGAGTCCGCGATTCTGCTGGCGACTTTCGTCAAGTCGGGCTTCGACGAGTTTGCGGAAGGAGTACGTCGCGTCACCAAGTCCGAACACCGCAGCTGCGTCGGACTGAACGCGAGCCCGTATTTCGCCACGCACTACCTTGTGCCGACCCTTTCGGTGCTTAGGGAGGCGACTCCCAGTACCGAGATCCGCTTGACAACGAATGTGCTTCTGCCCGACTTCGACCAAGACGAGGTGGACATGGCAATCCAGTGGGGGTACGGCAATTGGAATGGGTACGAGTGGACGCACCTGGTCTCGGACCCCAAGGTGATTTGTTGTACGCCGGCGATTGCGAGAAGTGTTAGCAGGCCCTCAGATCTTACGCGTGTGGATCTTCTGAACTCCATCACGGCGAAGCGCCTGTGGTCGGACATCTTCCGGCACCTCGGCGTGGACGAATCGCCGCCGTTATACAAGATTGGATTCGATGACTCTGCCACCATGCGTCGCGCAACCCTGCAGGGTATTGGCGTTGGTCTTCTGTCTGAAATCCACGCCGACGAGGACATTCGCTCGGGCGCGTTGGTGGCACCGCTGGGACGTGATGTACTCTGCGATATGCCGCTTAGCGACATTCCTGGTTTTTATCTCGTGGCGCCGCGCTCCAAGTTACGTGTGGCAGCTGTTGGGACTTTTTACCGTTGGCTGTTCGACAAGGACTGGGGCGTCGCGCGTCGTCGCGAACTTGAAAAAGCGCGAACCTGATGCTGGCCAAAACGTAAGGATTAGGGAAGTTCAAGCAGCGTAGTCCACCGGAAGCGCAGTGGTGTACTTAAGGCGTTCCATGGCGAAGCTGGAACTCACGTCCGACAATTCGGCTACCTTTATCAGCTTCTTGTAAACCGCGTCATAGCCATGGATATCCGGTACGACGATTTTGAGCAAGTAGTCGATCTCGCCGCTCATTCGGTAAAACTCCATGACTTCAGAAATATCTCGAACGCCACGAGCAAATTTGTCCAGCCACTGAGCGTTATGTTGCGCAGTTTTCACGGCAACAAAGACAGTCACCCCGACGCCAAGTTTGTCGGCGTTGCACAGAGCGACCCGTTGCTCGATCACGCCAGCCTGTTCAAGTTTTTGAATTCGCCGCCAAGTTGGGGTTGGCGTCAAATGGCACTGACGTGAAATTTCCTCAAGTGGCATGCTGGAATCAAATTGCAGCAATTGAAGAATTTTTCGGTCTATTTTGTCCATTAAATTTAATAATTAGAATTTAATTCCAATATTATTAACTCAACAAACTTAAACTGCAACCCATTTGCTTCTTGGCTAGGATAAATTCATGGAATGAAATCCTTTTTTGGCATCTTTAGTCAGCATCCCTCATCAGTCGGTGAAAGTTGGGGTGAGCACGCAGCCACCGCCTGGAGCTTTTCATGGCGATTGCAACTTGCCGCAATTGCAGCACTCATCCATGCCGTGCTGCCCTTTATGTTTACCAAGACTGCTAGCAAGATTGTGGCGGGTCTGCACGATCGCATGGTAGTTCAAAGGAGTAAGTCAGCTTCCGGCGATGTCCATACAGGCTAGGAATATTGAGATCCACCAGTTGCTGCGTGGTCCATGCTCCCACTGATTCTGTCCAGCGCCTCCCTGTAGATACCGAGTTCTAGGAACTTGTTCAGAGAAAGCTAGCCTAATTTTCACGTTTGCCATTTATTCGTTTGTTATTTGGTATTTCCAGTTTTTTTTGCAATTTAGAAAACATGATTCGATAGCAGATCGCCAATGGCGTTAGTCTTCGAGCTTCTTCCAATCTAGCAAAGCTTGCATTGTTGGTGTAGGTATCAAATTTTGCTTTTGAGTTACAAGGCAAATATCGGGTAGTTTTATTATTGGATTAATTGGCAATATCACCAAGTTCTTTGCTCGCACTTCCTCCTTGGCTTGATGCTCTCGCATGATTCCAAGTAGGTTGTCATCAAATTGAATGAGGCCCTTCATGGTTATGGCTGACATCGATTCGATGACAGGACTAATGTCTGGGCAATCCATTTTCTTCAGCGCATACATGAGTTCTTTTGTCATTAGGGCATCTTTGGGTGGCAGTGCCCATCGAAAATTGACTGCCTCTTGTCCGACGTCAGCGTGAGTGAGACAAATAGGGGTACTTGATTAAAGGAGGGTTTTGGTTCATCTTTCAACCTAAGGAGTGAAGATGAAATTGAAATCTAATCAACCCAAGGCCACTGCAGAGCAGG
>Ga0315907_10002284_pt1 | contig 24451 bp, 21 predicted proteins | sample LakEriMetagenome_3_FD_203525 | JGI IMG/M metagenome (GOLD analysis project Ga0315907, IMG submission 203525) | Freshwater fungal communities from buoy surface, Lake Erie, Ohio, United States - Buoy 12 MA123 | ecosystem: Environmental > Aquatic > Freshwater > Lake > Lake biofilm | place: USA...
TGCTGGCGGCCCAGGCGGCCCGCGCCCAGGACCTCACGATCGGCGTGCGCGCCGTCGCGGAAGGGCTCGATCCGCATTTCTCAGGCCTCGGCTCGCATCTGTCCGCCGTGCGCAACATCTACGACTCGCTGGCCGATGTCGGGCCCAACATGGAGCTGATCCCGGGCCTTGCCGAAAGCTGGCGCACCGTCGATCCGCTGACCTGGGAACTCAAGCTACGCCGCGGCGTCAAATTCCACGACGGTGGCGACTTCACGGCCAAGGACGTCAAATTCTCGTTCGAGCGCATCCCGACGGTCGGCGGCGGGACGGGCGGCGTCGTCGCGTTTGCGCGCCGCGTGGCGAGCGTGGAGATCGTGGACGACCACACGGTCCGCCTCAAGACCGCCTCGCCGGCCCCGGGCTTGATGCTCGACCTCGCGCGCGTGTTCATGGCGTCCGAGCGTGCGTCCAAAGACGCGAGCCAGCAGGATTTCAACTCGGCCAAGGCCGCGATCGGCACGGGCCCGTACCGCGCCGTCTCGTTCGCCTCGCGCAACGAAATGATCCTCGAGCGTTTCGACGGCTATTGGGGCACCGAAAAAGCCGCTTGGCGGCGCGTGTCGCTTATTGAAATCTCGAACGACAGTGCGCGCGTTGCCGCGCTTCTGTCGCGCCGCGTGGACATGATCAACTACGCGCCGCCGTCGGATGTCGGTCGCCTCAAGAGCGAGCGTGGCATTGCGGTCACGCAAGCGCCGTCCTTGTTCAATTTCATCCTGTGGCCCGATGTGCGCCCCCGCACGCCGACCGTGACCAACAATGCAGGCCAGCCGATCGACAATCCGTTGCGCGACGTGCGCGTGCGCCAGGCTTTGTCGCTCGCCATCGACCGCAACTTGATCGCGCGCCAGACGATGGAAGGGACGGCAACGCCGGTCAACCAGCTCGTGCCCAGCAGCGTGTTCGGCTACAACAAGCAGCTGCCCGCAATCCCCTACAATGTCGAACGCGCGCGCGCGCTGATGACGGAAGCGGGCTTCCCCGACGGGTTCCGCGTGCAGCTGCATTGCACGAACGACCGCCTCCCGAACGACGGGCGCGTATGCACGGCGCTCGGCCAGATGCTGGCACGCATCAACATCAAGGCCGACGTGCAGGCCGTGTCGCGCACGGTGTTCTTCCCGGCCCAGGGGCGCGGCGAGTACAGCCTGCAAATGCAGGGTTGGGGTACTGTCACCGGCGAAGCTGGCTACACGCTGGCAGCGCAGGTCCATACGCGCGATGCCGACAAGCGCACGGGCACGTTCAACTGGACCTTCTGGTCCGATCCCGAGCTCGACGCGCAGATAGCCACGGCAACATCCGAACTCGACGACGCCAAGCGCGAGCAGCTTTTCGCAGGCGCCATCGCGTCCGTGGCGCAGAAGCTGCCCGTGATCCCGATCGTCAATCTGCAGGCGATTTGGGCGGGCCGTGCGGACCGCGTGCTGTACGAAGCGCGCGCCGACGAAGACACGCTGGCGATCAAGGCCAAACCAGGCCCTGCCGTTCGCTGATCCGGTACGTTATCGACGACGAAACAACGCTCCCGATTGCGATCGGGGGCGTTGTCTTTGCCAAGAGCCGAAAAGGCGGGGTAGAGTCCGCCGACTTTGAAAATTCTGGGAGAACGCAATGTCGACCGATTTCACGCACAATATTCTGCTCACGCCCGGCCCGATCACGACGACGCGCGCGACCAAAGAAGCGATGCTTGTCGATCTTTCGCCGAACGCCGAAGAGATCGTCGGCATGACGGCGACGGCCCGGCGCTATCTGCTCGAAATCGCGAACGGGACGGCGACGCACGAATGCGTGCCGCTGCAAGGCAGCGCCACATACGCCTGCGAAGCGCTTTTCCATGCCTGCACGGCCCCGGGGGCCAAGGTGCTGGTGATCGTCAACGGTTTCTACGGCTTGCGTCTCGGCGAAATTCTCGAGGCGATCGGCCGGCGCGTGGTGAAGCTCGAAAAGCCGATCCTGCCGCTGCCGACAGGGGCGGAAGTGGGGGCAGCCCTCGATGCCGATCCCGAAATCACGCATGTGGCGATCTGCCATGTCGAGACGGGTACGGGCGTTCTCAACCGCATCGAAGAGATCGCCAAAGCCACGCGTGCGCGCGGGCGCAACATCTTCATCGACACGGTCGCCTCGTTCGGCGCGTTCCCGCTCGATGTGGCGGCTCTCGATGTCGAAGCCGTCGCGATCTCGCCCAACAAATGCATGGAAGGTTTGCCCGGCATCGGCTTTGCGGTCATCCGGCGGGATTCGCTGATTGCGGCCGAGGGCAAGTCGCCGTCGATTAGCCTCGATTTGTTCAAGCAATGGTCCTTCATGGAGAGCACGAAGGGCCAGTGGCGCTTCACCCCGCCGACGCATGTGGTCGCGGCCTTTGCCAACGCAGTCGCGCGCCACAAGGCCGAGGGCGGGCGCGAAGCGCGGCTCGAGAAGTACAAGCGCAACTGGAAGCGTCTCGTCGATGCGATGCGCCAGAACGGGTTCCGCACGATGCTGCCCGACGAAGTCTCGGCCCCCATCGTCACCACGTGGCTCGATCCGGCCGATCCCGCCTACAATTTCAAGGATTTCTACGAAGCGATGCGCCGCCGCGGCTTCACGATCTTTCCGGGCCGTTTGACGGCGGCGGGCACGTTCCGCATCGGCTGCATGGGCGACATCGATCCCGAGACGATGGCGGCCGTGGCACGCGCGGTCGCGGAATCCATGGACGAGATCGGCGTCAAGCATCGCGGACCGGCGGCCGACCGCATCCTCGCGACCGCGTAGGTCTGGGCCCGGCTATTTCTGCAGGCGCACGTTCAGGAGATCGCGCAGCCGGTCGCCGATGAGGTTGATCGCAACGATCATCAGCAGCAGCGCGATGCCCGGGAAAAGGCTCATCCAGTAGCGGCCGCTCAGCATGTATTGGAAGCCGTTGGCGAGCAGCAGGCCCAGCGACGGTTCGCTGATCGGCAGGCCCAAGCCCAGGAACGACAAGGTCGCTTCGAGGGCGATCGCGGCGGCGATCTGGATCGTGACGACGACCAGCAGCGGCGGCAGGCAATTGGGCAGCAGATGCGAGAATAGGATGCGCATCGGCCCCAGGCACAGGCCGCGCGCGGCCGCGACGTAGTCGGCCTGCATCTCGACGATCGCGATGCCGCGCACCGTGCGCGCGTAGTAGGCCCATTGCGCCACGACGAGGGCGAAGAAGATTTTGTCAATGCCCGAGCCGACGAGAGCGACCATCATCAGGGCCAGCAGCACAGCCGGGATCGACAGCTGGAAATCGACGATGCGCATGATCGTATCGCCGAGCCAACCGCCGATATAGGCCGAGGCGAGCCCGACTGTCGTGCCGATCGCCATCGCCGCAAGGCTCGATGCCGCCCCGATGCCGAGGCTCACGCGGAACCCGTACATGATCGCCGCAATCAGATCGCGGCCCTGGTCGTCGGTACCGAGCCAGTAGAATACGCCTTCGCTGCCCGTACTCCCCGGCGGCAAGCGGCCGTCGGAAAGATTGAGGTTCGCTAGATCGTAGGGATCCTGCGGCGCCAGCCACGGGGCGAAGAGAGCCAGGATCGCGATCGCGACGAACAGCACGAAGCCGAAGGCCGCGAGCCGGTCAGCGAAAAACCCCGCCGCCAGATCGCGCCACGGGGCGCGGCCCTCTTGGATGGCGGCGGCACTCATGCGGCCCGCCTGTGGCGCAAGCGCGGGTCGAGGATCAGGTATCCCAAATCGACCAGCAGATTGATGGCCACGAAAAGGCACGCCATGATCATTAGGTACGCGACGATCACGGGCCGGTCGAGCGCGAAGATCGAATCAATCACGAGCTTGCCCATGCCGGGCCACGAGAAGATGGTTTCGGTCACGACCGCATAGGCGATCGTCGAGGACAATTCCATGCCCGTGACCGTGACCACCGGGATCAGGATATTGGGCAGCACGTGCACAATGAGAATGCGACGCATCGTGAGCCCTTTGGCGCGCGCGAAGCGCACATAGTCTTGCGCAAGCGCCTCGCGCACGCCCGCCCGCGTGAGGCGGATCACGAGCGATATCTTGAACAATGCGAGATTGGCCGCGGGCAGCAGCAGATGCGACCAGCCGTCGAGCGTGAAGATCGACAGCTTCATGCCGAGCCAGTCGCGCGTTTCGCCGCGCCCGCCTGAGTCGAGCCAGCCAAGTTCGATCGCGAAGATCATGATCAGCATGAGCCCGACCCAGAAGGTCGGCAGCGAAAACCCCAGGATCGAGCTGGTCATGATCGTCTTGGACGTCCAATGCTCGGGTCGGTAGCCGGCCCACAGCCCGAGCGGAATGCCGACGACGAGGCCGACGAGTACCGCCGTCACGGCCAATTCGAGTGTGGCCGGCATGCGCTCCAGGATGAGGCCGATGGCCGGCGTGTTCGACACGAAGGAATTGCCGAGATCGCCGCGCATGAGGTTGGCGAGAAAATGCAGATATTGGCGCCAAAGCGGCATGTCGAGCCCGAGCCGTTCGGCGACCACGGCGATTTCGGCCTGGTTCAGCGTCGGGTTCACAAGCAGGGAAAGGGGATCGCCGATCGCGAAAACGCCGAGAAAAACGGCGAGCGACATCGCGAAGACCACCCCGATCCCCTGCAGCACGCGCTGGAGTACCAACAGCGTCACATCGCCCTCGCTTGAAGCTTCATAGCACGCTCCTGCCCAGCAACGCGCGTGCCATGGCCGTTTTCAGAGAGGCGGGGGCGGGCCGTCGTAGGGCGTGCCGCTGGTGCCGAGCCACAGGCGCATCAGATGGCGCCGTTGCTTCGTCGCGGCCCAATCGACATGCTGCGAGCGGCCATGGGTGATGAGATCGTTGTCGAGGATCTCGAACTCGCCCGGCTCCATCGGAAAATCGAGCGCAAAGCGTTCGAGGATCGCTTCGAAGCGCTCGATGGCTTCGGCGCCTGCCGCGTCGAGCGGGCGGTCCCAGCGTTTGGCCCCGCCCATAATGTAGTCGCGCGCAAACTGGCAGCGCACATGGTCGCCGTCGCGCCGGAACACCGGATGCCAATGCACCGCATTGGGATCGACCGGGCGGAAAGGGTGGAACAGGAAGGGTTCGTACAGGCGGGCGAGCAGATCGGGCCGCTCGTCGTGCAGCAGATCGTGCGCAAAAGCGCAGGACGATACGCGGCTGTTGCCGCCCGCGCGCGCTTTGGCGGCCCACAGGAGGCCGGTATAGCGCGGGCCGACGTCTTTGAGGCTCTCGTCGGTGTGGGCTTTGATTTCGGCGTCGCGCAGGCGCCGTGCCTGTTCGTCGTCGGCGTCCCAGTCGCCGAGCCAGCGCACGTCGTAGAGCCAGAAGCCTTCGATGTACTGCGGCTGCGGCCGATCGACAAGGCTGCCCAGCAGCCACCATGCATAGCGAATGCCGTCCACACCCCAATCTTCGACCGGCAGGCGCGAGACGACGACGAAGCCGGGGCCGGTTTCGAGGCGTTGTTTCATCGTGGCTGCAAAATCGGCGCAAAGCCCGAGATCGAAATCCGTCGGCTTCGGTACCGGCAGTTTGGCGTCGGCGGCCTTGAGGGCGGCGACCGCCCGGCCCAATTCGCTCGCCGCAGCCGCCGGAATGCGCAAGCGCCAATCGTCGGGCCGCAAATCGCCGGGCGCCCATGCTTTTGGGTAACCAATTTTTGGGTAAGCTTGCGCCATTGCCGATCCTGTCCTTGGCCTCGTAAGGCGGAAAGGATATCGGCAGTTCGCGCCGTTGGAAACCCTGGAAAGCGTCCTACCAGTTGGCCCAAGCGTCGCGCAGCGCCGCGAACGCGGCTTTGCGCGTCGTCTTGTCTTCGGCGATGAGGCCCTTGCGGTTCCAGCCGCGCTGGAAGCGCGTTTGGCGGCGCTCGGAGCGGAAATCGTAGAGCAGCCACACCGCCATGCCTTGCACGTACGGGAACAGGCGCAGAATATCGAGTTGGTTGCGATAGAACGCCGCCTGGCGCTCTTCGCCGAACAGCAGTGTTTCGGCCCCGTGCAGGCCCGCGACCGCATCGGCCCCTGTTTCGCTGATCAGCAGCGGCTTGCCCGGATCGGAATTGGCGAGCAGGCGGGCGAGGTCTTTGGGATCGGGCTCGTACCAGCCGAAATATTCGTTGAGGCCGATCACGTCAAGCTTGGCGGCGAGTCGGTCTTCGATGCGGAACTTCTCGCGGTTCACAAGGCATGCCGCCGACACAAGCCGCGTGGGATCGGCACGCCGTGCGGCGTCGGCAAGCGACGCCATGAAGCGGTAGCGCGCATCGGTGTCGGCGTTTTCGTTGCCGACCCCCCACAGGATCACGCTCGCGCGGTTGCGGTCGCGCGCCACGAGCTCCAAGAGCTGGTTCTCGGCATCGGCGTAGGTATCGGGATTGGCAAAATCGATCGCCCAATAGACCGGGATTTCGGCCCACAGCAGCAAGCCCGCTTCGTCGGCCATGCGCGCCACCAGCGGGTCGTGCGGATAATGCGACAGGCGCAGGAAATTGCCGCCGAGTGCTTTGATGTCGGCAAGACGGCGCGCAATGTCGGCGCCGTCCGTGCAGCGGCCGCGCACGACATCGTCTTCGTGCACGCACGCCCCTTTGAGGCGAAGGGGCGATCCGTTCAGCAGTATGTCGGTGCCGCGCGTCGCAATGCGCCGGAAGCCGACGCGCTCCCGCACGCGGTCGCTGCCGCAGACGATCTCGATATCGTAGAGGCGCGGGCGTTCGGGCGACCAAAGTTCGGGCTTTGCGGCAATACGCGCTGTACCCACACCGCCCGCGATCTCGAGCGGTGCTTCGAGCCCGAGCTCGGACACAAACACGTGTGCCGCCGCATCGACCTGCGCCGAGAGTTCGACCCGTACCTCGATCGCCTTGTCGCTGTCGGCGACAAGGTGCATGGCGAAGCTTTTGACGTGCAGGGCAGGGACCTGCAGGAGGCCGACGCCGCGATGCAGGCCGCCATAGTTAAACCAGTCGAAATGCGACATCGGCACGCGGTCGTCGCGGCGCCGGTTCTCGACATGGACCATGAGGCGATTTTTGCCTGCGACGAGTGCCTGCGTGGCATCAAGCGTGAACGGCGTCGAGCCGCCGCGATGGGCCCCCAGAAAGCGGCCGTTCAGGAACACGCGCGCGGCGTAGTTCGCCGCCCCGAACTGCAGCAGTTGGCGCATGCCGGGGGCAGGGGTCGCATCGAAGCTGCGCACATACCAGACCGCCCCCTCGTAGTATTTGAGTTCGGGGCGCAGCAGGTTCCAGCACGACGGCACGGGGACGATGTCGGCTCCGCCCGGATCGTAGTCGCGCGGCACGCGCCAACTTTCGGGCGGGGCGTCGTCGAGCGCGTACCAGCGCTGGCGCAAGCCTTCGTCGAACGGATCGAGCGTCATTTCCCAATCGCCGTCGAGCGATTGGACGGCACGCCCGCCCGGATCGACGAAGCTGCTTGCCCCCACCCAATCGCGCGAGAAGGCGGCGGCGTAGTCCTCGTCGTGCAAATGCGCAAACGGATCTTCGACGGTCATGGTTTGAGGCCGCGATAGCCGACCCCGATCGAGCGCCGGAAGCGCCAGTCGAAGCGGCCGGGGAACAGCACGTCCGAGGCCATCGCGATTGCGATCCAGCGGAACCACGTCGCAAAAGTGTTCGACAGGCCCTGCGGCTCCTCGTAGCCGCGCACCCAGCCGTCCTGGCGGCGGGTGCCGGTGCGCACGTCCGCAAAGCCGCCGTCGTTGTTCTGCTCGTCGAGAATGGCTTCGAGGATCGCGGCAAGCCAACCAAGTGCTTTGGGCGTGGGCGCTTTGCTGGCTGCAAGCCCGTGCACGAGCACGTCGACAATGTCGACGTCGATGCACGCACTGTCGACGCGCGGCGGCAGCGTGAGGCAATACTCGACCGCGCGCTCGAAGAAGGGCGGCGTGCGGCCCATCGCGTACCAGATGTGATAATTGTGCATCGAGCCGGCCATCGCGTGCAGCAGGCGCGTGGGGTCGCTGGCTTGGCCTACACCCCAGAAGCCCGTGCTCGGCTCCTGCAGCCGATCGTGCCACGCGAACAGAATGTCGAGGCATGCGGCGACCGCCGCATTGTCGGCCGCGTTGCCGTGGCGGGCGAGCGCAAACAGGAAGCCCGCGAGATTGACGATGTTGTTGCCCTCTTGCCAGGGATCGCGAAGGTCGCGCTCGGCAAGCCACGCTTTGAGGTGCGTTGGCTCGAGATAGGGCCGCACGAAATCGAGCACGGGCGCGCGCGCCGGGTCGAGAGCTTCGATGGCGCCCAAGGTGTAATTGGTCACGTGGAAATCGATGTAGCGCCACGTCTCGTCGCGGTCGGGTTTCTTGAATACCGCGTCGTCGCGCATTTCGGGGATGCGGAACACGCCGTCGCCTCGCCGGAAGCCTTCGAGCCAAGCCACGAGTTGGCTGCGCGCGGCCGCATCGCCGAGTCCGAGGGCCGAAAAACCGCCGATCAGATCGGCGCACATGATGCCGTTGTAGGTGCCCGGCAGTGCCACACCCGGCCATTTTGTGGCGTCGTGCGCGGGCGATATGCGCAGCACGCCCGCTGGCGCTTGCGTCACCTGCATCGATGCAAGCCAAGCGATCGAGCGCCCGCGCGCCGCTTCTATGCGGCTTGCAAGTCCGACCCGTTCGTCGTGTCCGCCCAAATCGTTCATCCCTTGACCGCTCCTGCCGCCATGCCTTCCATCACCCGCCGCTGCGCCAGCACAAACAGAACCGCGACCGGCAAGGTCGTGACGAAGGCCAATGCCATGATGCCGCGGAAATTGGAGCCGAGTTCGCCGTTCATCGCAAGCAACGCGACTGGCAGCGTGAAGGTGTCGGGCGAGCGCGAAATCACGAGGATCGGAAACCATTGCGACCAATTGATCAGGAACGTGATCAGCGCCACGGTCGCCAGGATCGGTTTTGCCATCGGCAGGATGATCTTGAACAGGATCTGCGCTTCGCTGGCGCCGTCGCAAATGCCGGCCTCGATCACTTCGCGCGGCAGCGTGCGGAAGAACTGGTCGAACAGGAAAAACTGGATCGGTCCCAGCGCCAAGAACAGCACGATGCCAGCGTAGGAGCCGAGCAGGCCAAGCTTGAAGACCACGATATAGACCGGGATCACGAGCAGCATGTAGGGATACATGATCGTGAGGAGAAACCCGTAACGCAGCCAGCGGAAGCCCGGCAGCTCGGGCTTGCGCGTGAGCGCGTAGGCCCCCGCCGCCGTCACGACCACGCCGAGCACGGTCGAGGCACCCGTAATCGCGAACGAGTTCGCCACATACTGCCAGAACGACACGCCGCCGATGCGCTGGATTTCGGCGAAGATCGAAAAATCGAACTGCTCGGGCCACAGCCGTAGCGGATCGCCCGTCACTTGGCGCGCATTGCGGAACATGCCGAGGCACATCCACCAATAAGGATAGAGGAAGAGAAGGCTCAACGACGTGGCGAACGCGTAGAGCGCTGCCGTCGTTGCATTGCTTTGCCAGCCGCGCCGTTGCGCCATCATTTGGGACCGCGCCCTTCCGAGAGTTTGAAGGCGCCGAGGGACAAGGCGATCACGATCGCGAACAACAGGCTCGCCATCGCGGTTGCCTCGCCGTAGCGGCCCTGGTCGAACAGCTGGTAGGCGTAGTAGCTCACGAAGTTTGTGCGCTCGGCAGGCCCGCCCTTCGTCATCACCACGACGACGGTGAAGGTCTTGAGGAACTGCACCGTCGCGTAGACGAGATTGATGATGATGGCCGGGCGCAGCTGCGGCAGAATGATGAAGCGCCATTTCTGCCATACGGTCGCACCGTCGATGGATGCTGCCTCCTCGAGGGCGCGGTCGCGCATCGCAAGATTGGCCAAGAAGATCGTCATGTAGAAGCCGGCATGGTGCCAGAGTTCGGCGATCAGCACGGCGATCGTGACCGTATCGACGCTCGAGAGACCGCCGAAAGCGGGCAGGCCGAGCTGCTCGGCCGCCGCATTGATCGCACCGAAACTGCGGTCGTAGAGCCAGCGCCACACCACATAGCCCGCCACGTCGGGTGTCACGACGGGCAGGAAGATCGCAAGGCGGAAGAACATCGAGCCTGCGCGAAGACGCGGACTGTCGATCAGGATCGCGACGCCGAGCGCGAAGGCGAGATTGGCCGCGACCGCGAGCGCCGCGTACCAAAGCGTGCGCCACAGCGACGTGAGAAATATCGGGTCGGCCAGCACGGTCGCGTAGTTGGCGAAGCCCACATAGGTGGGGTTCGGCGATAGGGCGGAGGCCGAGGCGGTCAGCGAAACTTGGATCGAAAGGGCGATCGGCCACAGGCCGAACACGATGGTCAGCGCCGCAAAGGGTGCGACGAACAGATAGAACACCCGATTGCGCCAGGCGAGATCGAGCGCTTCGGCGGCCGATTGCAGGCGGGAGGGTGCGGAGGCAAGGGGCATCGTGAATCGAAACGGCCGACGGGGGGTGCCCGTCGGCCGCTCTTGGTCCTCAGTTGCTGGCTTTGAGTTTGGCCGCGAGTTCGCGCATTTCCTTTGCGGTTTCGGCAATGAAGGGCTTCCAGTCGGCCGGCGGAGCCGCGATGCCGGCGAGCAGTTTGCGATGGAAGGCCGCTTCCAGCTCCGGATAGAACGTATGGATCGATTCCGGGAAATCGTACGCGACCAGGCGATGCTGGGCGCGCGCGAAATACTGCTGGCGTGGCGAGAGCGCGTCGACATTGAGGTCCTTGCGCACGCCTGCACCGACGAGCTCGAGCGATGCCTGCTGGGCCTCCTTGCCGAGCAGGAATTTGGCGAACTCGACGGCGAGCGCGCGGTTCGGCGAGTTCTCGGGCACGGCCACGCCGCGCATGCCGCCGATCACGACCGCGTTGTCGCGGTTGGCCGCGAATTTCGGCCACGGACCCGACACGAAATCGCCGCCCAACGCGTTGGCGTTGTCCCAGCCGCGCACGTTCCAGTCGCCGACGCGGAACATGCCCGCCCGGCTGCCGAGGATCACCTGGTACATTTCGGTGAAGGAATGGTTGATCGTGTCGGGGGCGACGAAGCGGTAGCTTGAATAGGTCTTGAGGAATTCTTCGAGCACCTGGGCATGCGCCGGTTGGTCGATCATGATCTTGCCGTCGGGATCGATCAGCGTGTGGCGCAGGCCCGAGCCGAAGGTGAACAGGTCGAGCATGTGGATGAGGTCGCGGGGTTTGGCGGCCTGCAGCGCCATGCCGAACGTGTCGGCGCGGCCGTTGCCGTCGGGATCGGATTCGCGGAACTTGGCCGAGATGCGCTTCACGTCGTCCCAGGTCTGCGGGAACTGTTCGCCCGTCTTGTCGAGCCAGGATTTGCGCACGCCGAAGGCCATCTGCACGCGCTGAACGGGCAGGATGATCATCTTGTTCTTGAACGTGGCCACGCGCAGATCGTCTTCGCCGAGGAATCCCTTGTCGGCTATGCTTGCGAGCGTCGCGCGCAGATCCATGATCTTGCCGGTCTGCTGCTCGATGCGGATCACGCGCTCGTAGTTGTTGAAGATGAGGTCCGGGGCGGTGTTCGTGTTGATCGAGCTGATGACGCGGCCGAACCATTGGTCGGTCGGGTAGCTGATCGAGCGCACGGAAACGCCGGGGCGCGTCTTGGCGAACTCCGCACCCGCACGTTCGAACATCGCGACGCCATTGTCGCCGAGATCGTGCCAGATCACCAGTTGCTGGGCCTTTAGGCCGGTCGGGCTCGCCATGGCGGCTGCAGCCGCAACGAAGACGCCGCCCAGAAATCGCGCGATGCGCATCGGTTCCTCCCTTTTTTGCTTTCCCGGTTTTTAGGGAAATCGTTTACCTAACGCAGTATAGTCGCCCCGTTTCGGATTCGCAAGGAGCCTGATGGCCGAGAGATCCAAACCGCCAGTGCAAGCGCGTGGGGCCAAGCCCGCCTCGATCGCGGACGTGGCGCGGGCCGCCGGCGTTTCGATCGCGACGGTTTCGCGCATCGTCAACGGCACCACCGGCAAGGCGTCGGCGGCAACGGTCGCGCGCGTGCAGGCAACGATCGCGCAAGTCGGCTATCGGCCGACCGGGGCGGGGCAGGCCTTGCGCAAGGGGCAGAGCCGCCTTGTGGCCGTACTCGCTGCCAATCTTGCGAACCCTGCAATGGCGGCGATTGCGGCCTCGATCGAAACGGCGCTTCGCGACGTGGGCCTTGCGATGGTGCTGTGCGACACGCACGACAATCCCGATCTGCAAGACGAGTATTTGAGCGAGATGCGCGCCCAAGCCGTGCGTGCAACCGTGCTGCTGGGGGCCGTGCGCAGCAAGCAGCTGTCCAACGCGATGGCGGGGGCGGCACCGCTGCTGTTCGTCAATCGCCGCTGCCCCATCGACAAGGCGGCAGCGTTTGTCGGTATCGACAACCAAGCTGCCGGGGCTGCCGTTGCGAAGGCTTTGCACGCTCGCGTGCCGAAGGGGGCGTTGGCGGTGATCCACGGCTCGCTCGAATCCTCGGCGACTTCCGACCGTATCGCCGGGTTTCGTCGCCAGCTGCAGGCACTCGGCCGCACCTTGCTCGATATCGATGTGCCGGCGGCACTCGGCGCGGACCATTTGGCTCTGGGCCACGCGGCAACGGCACTGCTGCTGGCGCAGCCCGTGCGGCCCGCCGCGATCTTCTGCGCGTCCGACCTCATTGCGTACGGCACGCATCGTCGTTTGCGCGAAGCTGGCCTGCGCGTGCCGCAGGACATGCTGCTGATCGGCTTCGACGATAATCCGCTCAACGACTGGATCGCGCCCTGGCTCGCCTCGGTGCGCGTGCCCTATGCTGCCTTCGGCCCCGCCATCGTCGCGATGCTGGGCGAAATGTGGCGCGGCGAAAAGCCGGCGGCACGCTTGCTCGACTATACGCTTGTGGATCGGCCGCAGGCTTGATTATGGCCGCGTTCATCGGCACGCTGTCGCGATCTTGCGAAGGAGAAGCTGGTGCGCGACGAAATACTCGAGATCTGTGCCGAAACGCTGCGCAGGGAAGGCCATGCGACGGCGACGGGCGCCAAGCTGTTCGAAGACCGCATACTGGCGGCGGCGGCGGTAGCACTGCTGCGCGATTGCCGTCCCATGCCCGTGATCGTCGAACTCATCGCCGAGCTCGATGCGGTCGCCAAAAAGTAAAGAGCGGCGTTGCGCGCGGGCGTCCGCCCCGATACGGTTTCGCATCGTTCATAAGCTGTACGCCGGAGCCGTCGCCCCATGAAAGAACCTGCCGCCGATCTCGTGTTTTTTCACTCCACGCGCCGGGTCGTGCATGCCAACGGTGCCCTCGAGCGGCTCGACGGACTCGCCAAGGAATTCGGCTGCGCGCGGCCGGCACTTGTGATCGACGGGTTCTTCGTCGGCGGCCCGATCGAGGCGCGCGCTGTGGCAGCCCTCAAGGCCGGCACTGGCACTGCACCCTTAGTGGTGCCGGTGCCAACGCATGAGCCCACGACCGACACGATCGCGGCGGCGGCGGCCTCCCTTGCGGCGGCTGATCCCGATTTGATCGTCGCGGTCGGCGGCGGCTCGGCCATGGATACGGCCAAAGTCGCCCGCATGCTTCTATCCAATCCGGGGCCGGTCGAAGCGATCTCGGGCTTCGGCAAAAGCTTGCGTCCGCATCGCTCGCTGTTTGTATGCGCACCAACCACGGCCGGGACGGGGTCGGAAGTGTCGGAATCGGCGATCGCGGCCAAGGTCGGCTCGGAGGTAAAACTCATCTTCCGTTCGCCTGAAATGACGGCCGCCATCGCCTTGCTCGATCCGACGCTGACCGCGAGTTGCCCGGCGGTCGTGACGGCCCAGTCGGGCTATGATGCGGTCACGCATGCGGTCGAAGCCTACGTCTCGAACGCTTCTTCGCTCATGACCGATCCGTTTGCGCTCGAGGCGATGCGCCTGCTGGCGAAGTGGCTGCCCGTCGCCTATGCCGAGCCCGGCAATATGGTCGCGCGCAGTGCGTGCCTCATCGGCTCGTGCCAAGCCGCGATTGCGTTCAACAGCGCCAATCTGGGCCTCGCCCACGCGTTTGCGGCACCCTTGGGTGCCTTGCACGGGGTGGCGCACGGTCTTGGCAATGCACTCGCATTGCCTGTCGTCACGGCCTTCAACGCGCCGATGCTGGGGGCCAAGGGCGAGGCGATCGCAGCTGCGTTCGGCGCGTCTTCGGCGGCGGCGGCCATGTCGAAGTTGCGCCACACGCTGGGTCTCGATCTGTCGCTCGACCGGTACGTGCCGGACGACGCGGCGCGCGAGAAAGTGGCGCAGGCCGCAATGCGCTCGGGCCAAGTTAAAATGAATCCGCGTCTGGCCACGATCGACCAGGCGCGCGCAATGCTGGCCGCCATGCGCACGCCCACGGGCGGGGCGGCGCCGGTGTTCGCCGAATGAGCAGCGCACCGTCCTACTGCAGCGGGCGTCTCGCGCAAGGATTGGGCGGGGCGGCCGTTGCGGGCCATCCGATTTCCGCACTTGCCGGCATTGCCGCCCTCGAAGCCGGCGGCAACGCGGTCGATGCGTGCCTTGCAATGGCGGCAAGCGATTGGGCCGCGATGCCCGACATGTGCGGGCCCGGCGGCGATCTGTTTGCGCTATGGACCGACGCAAACGGCGCCGTGCACGCGGTCAACGGGGCGGGGCCTGCACCGGCGGCCTATGTGCATCCCACGTCCGACGCCGAGCGCGCGGGCCTTTGCCTGATCCCAGGTGCACCCGCTGCGTTCGAATATCTTGCGGGCCACGCCGGGCGCTTGGGGCGTGCGGCGGCCTTGGCGCCGGCGGTCGCGTTGGCAACGCGCGGCGTTGCCGTGTCCGCGCGCTTCGATCGCCAACTGCAGGCCCTGCGCGATGGACCCTTGCGCCAAAAGCTTGCGGCCGCCCGTGGCGGTGCTTTGCCGAAGCCCGGCGAGCGCTTTGTGCTTCCGGGCCTTGCCGCAAGCCTTGCCGATTGGTCGCAGCGCGGTCCGTCGGCTTCGCTCGCTGCCGCGTGCGCCGATTGGGCCACACAAGGAACACGCGTGACGGCCGACGAGGCATGCGCCTTCAAGGTCGCGGCCGAAACGCCTTTGGCACTGCCTTTTGGCGCCTGGACGATCTACGGCCAGCCGCCGATGAGCCAGAGCGTTGCGACGCTCGCCTCGCTCGGCATTGCGGGTGCCGATACGGTGCGCGAAAACGATGCGGCCCATCGCACGCATATGCTGATCGAGGCCTACAAGCGCGCTTTTGCCGAACTCGACCGTCTCGGCGATGGGCATGGTCCAGCCGCGCGCGCAAACGAAATGCTCGCCGCCGCAAACATGCGCGCCAAACGCGAGAGCATCGGCCATCGCGCATCGCAAGGGCCGGCGATGGTGCGCAATTACGGCGAGACGACGCAGGTCGCCGCCGCCGATGCGTCGGGTGGGGTTTGTACGTTGATCCATTCGCTTTATCGCCCGTTCGGCGGACGGTGCTTGGCCGCAAACGGGTGGCTCTCGAACGACCGTGGTGCATCGTTCTCCACGGGTGCGAACGCGCCGGCACCCGGCAAACGGCCGCGCCATACGCTGGTCGGCATTCTGATGCGCCATCCGGAAGACGGCATCTGGGCCTGCGGCACGCCGGGTGCGCAAGCCCAGACCCAGACCAATCTGCAGGTCGCCGTCGGCCTCATGCGCGATGCAATCAACCCCGCTGCGGCGGTTGCGGCCCCGCGCTGGAGCTTTCTGGGCGACGACCAGATCGCGGTCGAAGCCGCGATGCCGCGCGAAACGCTCGACGCGCTCGTGGATAAGGGCCATCGCCTGGCGTTGCGTCCGCCGGCCGATTGGCTGATGGGCTCGATCGGGCTTGCCGGCGTGCGAAACGGCCTCAAGATCGCCGTCGCCGACCATCGGCGCGAGGCGCTGGCGCTCGCATTCTAGCTAGCCGTCGGCCTGGATCTTCGCGTCGCGCACGACGCCCGACCAGCGCGCAAGTTCGGCACGCACGAACGTCGAGAATGCCGCCGGCCCCATGCGCATCGGCTCGGCCCCTTGTTGCGCGAGGCGTTCGGCGATGGCCGCATCGCCAAGGGCCGCGTCGATCTCGGCTGCGAGCCGGGCCACGATCGGTTCGGGCGTGCGCGCAGGTGCGAAAATGCCGAACCACGCACTTGCCTCGAAGCCGGGCACGGCTTCGGCGACCGTCGCCACGTTCGGTGTTAAAGGCGAGCGCGCGGCACTCGCAACCGCGATCGCGCGTACCGCACCCGCTTGGATCTGCGGCATCGCCGTGATCGACAGGTCGAACATCAATTGGCATTCGCCCGCAATGACGGCCGCCAAAGCCGGGGCCGAGCCGCGATAGGGAATGTGCGCGATGTCCGTGCCCGTCGAGAGTTTGAAAAGCTCGCCCGCCAGATGGTTCGACGTGCCGTTGCCGGCCGAGGCGTAGTTGATTTTGCCGGGCTCGCGCTTTGCGAGTGCGACAAGTTCGGCGGGGCTGCGCGCAGCGACGCTCGGATGTGCCACCAAGAAAAACGGCAGCGTGGCGAAGGCCGCAACCGGCGAGAAATCCGCGATCGGATCGTAGCCGACCTTCGGACTGAGCGCCGGATTGATCGCGTGCGAACTTACCGTACCGATCATGATCGTGTAGCCGTCGGCAGCACTTTGCGCGGTTGCCGCCGTGCCGATGGCCGTTCCCGCACCGGGGCGGTTGTCGATGACAAAGCTTTGGCCAAGCTTGTCGCCGAGCCGTTGGCCGAGGCTGCGCGCAAGCAGATCGGCTGCCCCGCCGGGCGGGAAGGGAACCACGAAGCGCACCGGCTTGTTGGGCCACGCCGCTTGCGCCTTGCCCAACGAGGGTGCCGCGAGGGCCGCACCGGCAACGGTCAACAAACGGCGACGGTCGAGCATGGTCACGCTGCCTTTGCCGACGGGCCCGTTGCCGGGCCTTCGACTTCCGGGATCGGCGGGATCGGCACGTTGTACGGGGCGACGTCGGCGCGGATCTTCTTGAGCGCGTCGGCGATGATCGCGACCTCGTGGTCGGGATGCGTGGCGCCGAGGCCGTGCTCGGCCGCCAGCTGGCGCGCGCGCGCCGAGCGCTTGCGCTCGTCGGCCGGCAGATTGACGACGGCGTAGACGCCGTTCAGCAGGGAGCCGCGCAGTTTCTTCGCGAACTTCTTGCCGAGTTGCTCCTTGTCGAAGTCGGACAGCGTGCCGAAGAAGCGACGCATCACAATGCGGCCGAACTGGATGTGCCGCGCTTCGTCGCGCAGGATCAGGCGGCAGGCTTCGCGGATGGATTCGTAGCGCGCGTTTTCGTAGCGTGCTTGCAGCAATTCGCCCGACAGCTGTTCGAACAGCGTGTTCACGGCAAGACCGGCGAAGAAGCTCATCTGCTTCTCCTCCTTCTCGTCGTGGAATTTCGGGATGATCTTCATGAAATAGTCGGACTGCGGCGATGGCTGGTATTTGGCCAGCGCGTTGGCGATGCGGAAGCTTGCCTCGTGGTGGCGCAGCTCTTCGGCGATGAAATTGACGACGTGCTGCTTCACCTCGAAAGGCTGGTGGCCGAAGATCGCGTCGCGCAGGCGCTCGGCCCCGTAGGGCGTTGCCCCATGCTCCATCCATGCGCGCAAGGACCACCATTCGGCCCCGGCCTTGCGCACTTCCTCGGGCAGGTCGGCCTTCTGCAGGTCTGAGAAATCAAGTTTGGCCGGGTCCCACGCAAGATCGCGTGCCTGCTCGCACAGTTTCCAGATGTCGTCGTAGGCCATCTCGGCCACGATCGGATAGGGGTTGGGGTTCTGGACGACCTCTTCCAGCATCGAAGCTTCCATCGTGCGTCTCCCTTTTTCCCGAATGCTTTAGCGCGTCTCGACGATCGCGGTGATCGCACCCATGCCGCCGAATTTGGGCGCTTCCTGCTCCCAAATCGGGCGCAGCGCGTCGCGCCACGGCGCCTGGTCGACCTTGTGCACGCGCGCCCCGCGCTGGGTGATGCGGCCCATCGCCGCATCTTCCTGCTCGAGATGCAGCTTGTTGATATAGGCGGCCATCTCGAGGGCCGTGCGCGTCATGATCGCCTGGTTGGCCGGCGACAGGCGCTGCCAATATTGCTGCGAGAACACGATGGCGCCGACGGCCCAGATATGGCCGGTCTCGGTGATGTTGGGCGCCACTTCGAACAGGCGCAGCGTCTCGATTGGGCCCTTGGTGATGTCCATCAAGTCGGCAACGCCGGTCGAAAGCGCGTTGTACGTTTCGGTGATCGGGATCGGCGTCGGGTTCGCCCCCAGCGTGCGCCAGATCGAGATGTGCAGCGGGCTCTGCAGCACGCGCATCGTCTTGCCGCGAATGTCCGACACTTGCAGGATCGGCGTGCGGCTCACGAGATGGCGCGCGCCGTAGGTGAAGAAGGCCGGCACTTCGAACCCCTGCGCGCGGTAGAGGCCCTTGTAGCGCTCGCCGATCGGGCCGTTCACCACTTTGTCGACATGGTCCCAGTCGCGGAAGATGAAGGGCATGTCGAAGATCTGGCCCTCGGGCACCCATTGCGACAGGGCCGCCAGCGTGGAATCGGCACCCTGGATCGAGCCCAGACGCATGCCTTCGGCATTTTCGCGCTCGCCGCCGAGCTGGCCTGCCGGGAAGATCTGCAGATCGACCGCCCCGCCGGTGCGTTCGCGCGCAAGCTCCGAGAAGCGCCGCCACATGACCGTGTTGGGGGCTGTTTCGGGCTGCACCACGCCGATGCGCGCGGGCTGGGCGCGCGTCTGGGCGAACGTGTCCGGAGCGTTGGCGGCGAGGGCGCAAAGGCCCAGGGCGGCGACGGCAGCTAGGCGAAGCGTAAGGGACATGGGCATCGTCTCCTCGAGATTGGTTTTAGGATTGTTACAAACCGAGCCACAACAGTCCCATCGAGATTGCCGGGACATAGGTGATGAGCGCAAGGGCGATCAGCAGCGCGACCAGGAACGGCGTGAGGGCGCTGAACACCTCGACGACCGGCAACCGCGCGACCGTCGAGACGATGTAGGCGAGGATGCCGACCGGCGGGGTCAAGCCGCCGATCATCAGATTGCAGATCACGATGAGTCCGAAATGCACGGGCTCGATGCCGAAGCGCTCGATGAGCGGCAGGAACAAGGGGGCGAGGATCAGGATCGACGCGCCAATGTCGAGGAACATGCCGGCGATCAGCAGCACGAAATTCAAGAACAGCAGCACGATCCAGCCGTCGGTGAGCCAGGCAGCCCCGAACTCGACGATCGCCTGGGGTACACGCTCGGTCGTGAGCACGAAGCCAAAGGGCACGGCAGCGCCGATCAGCAATCCGATCATCGCGGAATCGACGGCCGTCTGCGACAGGATCTGCCACAGGCCCTTCAGCGTGTAGCTGCGCATCCACAGCGCACCGACGAGAAACGAATAGGCGACCGCGATGGCCCCCGTTTCGGTCGGTGTCGCGATGCCGAAGCGCAGCGAGCCAAGGATGAACACGGCGAGCAGCATTACCGGGATTGCGGCTTTGGCGGCCACACCGCGCTCGCGCCACGTCGCACGCGCCATGGCGGGCTTGTAGCCGTCGCGCTTGGCCACAAATGCGACAGCGAGCATCAAAGCCGCTGCATAGAGCAGGCCCGGCAGGATGCCCGCGATGAACATCTGCCCGACCGATATGCCGGTTGCGGCCGCGATGATCAGCATGCCGACGGACGGCGGGATGATGTTCGGCAACACGGCCGAGGCCGCACAGGCGGCGGCCGAGAAGCCCGGCTTGTAGCCGTCGCGCAGCATGGCCGGGTGCAGCATTTTGGCGTTGAGGGCGGCATCGGCATTGGACGAGCCCGAAATGCCGCCATAGAGCGTTGCCGATACGACCGTGACTTGGGCAAGGCCTGCGCGCATATGGCGCACGAGCGTGTGGGCGAAGTCGATGAGGCGCTGGGTGAGGCCGCCCACATTCATGAGGGCCCCCGCCAGCAGGAACAGCGGGATCGCGAGCAGTAGGAACTGCCCGGCCCCGCGCACGACATTCTGCACGATCGCGGCGACGGGCAGAATATCGACCGACAAATTGGCGAGGAACACGCCGAGCAGCATCGAAAACGCAACCGGAATGCCGAGGGCGAGCCCCACCGCGAACGTGCTGGACATCAGCCACACCGGATCCATCTCCGGGAATGTCAGCACGCGCGCAACGTCGAACAGCCAGTAGAAGGCCGCACCCAACGCAACGCCCAACGCGCCGAGATAGCGGTCGCTCGGCCGCTCGAAATCGCGCAGCGCGATATAGACGAGGCCTGCCGCACAGCTCGCCGGAATGCCCGCATATTGCAGCCACGCGGGCAATGCCAAGGCCGTCGACAGGCCGCCGATCAGGCCGATCAGCTTGTTGGCGCCGAACATCAGCAGGATCGTCGTATAGGCCACGGCCGCATCGACCAGCACTTGGTGCGCGCGTTTGAACCCCGGCGACAGCAGCGCATCCACGCCGACGATGGCGATATGCAGCCGCTCGCGATGGGCAAGCGGGATGCCAAGGAAGATGAGATAAATGAAAAGCCACTGGCCCGCTTCGGCGGTCCAAGTCAGCGAGGCCGCAAAAACGTAGCGCGACACGACGCCCGCAAGCGTGACGGCGGCGATCGAAACCAGGCAAAAGACCGCCAAGGCCCCGACCGTCGCGTCGAGCGCATCGAGCGTACGGGCCGACAAGGGCCGCTTACCGGGGCGGGTTTCGAGGACGGCGGCGGCTTCGCGCATCTTGCTTCCGGGTGGACGTTTGTATGTTCAGTTGACACGCGGATTTGCGCGCCGTCAATCGCCGTGCCGCTAAAGCCCCCTGTTACAAAAGCTCGGCTGTTACAAAAGCTCGGCGCTGGGCTATGATAGTCTGCATCTACTGAAGCTTGGGAGCATGCGGTGGTGCCACACGACGAAGACAGGCGGAATTTTCTGAAAGCGGGCGGCGGCTGGTCGCTGGTCGCCGTTCTTGCGGCTGCAGGAATGCTGCCAAGCCAGGCCGCCTTGGCCGACTGGAACAAGAGCGCGTTCGACGGCAAAACCGTCGCCGAGACGCTGAAGGCCCTGGGCATCGAGCCTGCGACCGCTTCGGCTTCGCTGGTGCTGACGGTACCGGACATTGCCGATAACGGGGCGGTGGTGCCGGTGCAGATCGCCAGCCGCCTTGCCGGCACCACGCGCCTTGCTTTGATGGTCGAGAAGAACCCCAACACGCTGACGGCCGTGTTCGAGATTCTGCCCGATGCGGTCCCCGACGTTTCGACCCGGATCAAGATGGCGCAGACGTCGAACGTGGTCGCGATCGCGATTGCCGAGGGCAAGGTCTATTCGGCGACCAAAGAAGTTAAAGTCACGCTCGGCGGGTGCGGCACATGAGCGGCCCCATGCGCATTCGTGCGGCCGTTGGCCGCGACGGCATTGTCGAAGTCCGCGTGCTGATGAGCCACGAAATGGAGAGCGGCCAGCGCGTCGAAGCGGGCGCCGTGGTGCCCGCCTGGTTCATCAGCCAAGTGACGGCCACGCACAATGGCCGCACGGTGATGACAGCGCAGTGGGGGCCGTCGGTTTCGAAGAACCCCTATTTCGCATTCAAGTTCCGCGGCGGCAAGGCGGGCGACAAGATCGCCCTCAGCTGGATCGACAACCGCAACGAAACGCGCAGCGACGAAACGACGATCGCGTAGGGGCGCAAGGACATAAAATGGCTTTCGAGAACGACTGGACAAAACACACGCGCGACACGCTGGCGGCGGCGCGCGATGCAGGTGCGCTGCCGGTATTGACCGTGGGCGCCGTCGAACAGCATGCCGAGCATTTGCCGGTCGATATGGACAGTGCTTCGGCCTATGCGATCGCGATGGCGGCGGCCCGCCGCTGCGGCGAAGTGCCCGTCGTGGTGATGCCCGCCCCGATGTACGGTTTTTCGCCGCACCATGCGAGTTGGGCTGGCACGCTCACGGTCAAGCTCGCGACCTTCATGGCGTTGGTCGAAGACCTCGTACGCTGTGTGGCGCATCAGGGTTTCAAGCGCATGCTGATCGTGAACGGCCATGGCGGCAACAAGGCGCCTTTGGCCGCTAAGATCGGCGAGCTTGCGACCGACGGGTTCGAGATCGCGGCAGTCGACTACTGGACGCCGGGCGAGGCGGCGTGGCGCAAGATGCTGGTCGGGCGCTTCGAGGGCGTCGGCCATGCCTGCGAATACGAAACAGCGCTGCTGATGGCGCTGCGGCCCGAACTGGCGCCTGAGATCGCGCGAAAGGTGCGCAATCTGCCGCCGCGTTTGGACCAACCCTATCTGCGCGGCTCGAACGCCGATGCCCTGCTCGAAGCGCGCGGCACCTATGCGGCGATTTTCGGCAACGAAGATTGCGGCTATCGCGGGGACCCGGCCGCGGCCACGCCCGAGAACGGCGCCAAGATGCTCGACGCGACGGTCGAAGCGCTCGCCGCCTTCTACGGCGCGTATGCCCGCATGGGCCTCAAATCCGGCACCGACCGACCGCGCTAGGCGCGTTTGCAAGATCCGCGCGCTGCACACGTCGCGGCGCATGGTCGGCGCTACGTTACGCGATCGCGCCGATCTGGCCGAGAAACGTCCGCGCCCGTTCGCTCTTCGGGGCGGCAAAAAACGCGGTCGGCGAGGCTTCTTCGACGATGCGGCCGCGATCGAGAAAGACGATCCGGCTCGCGGCTTCGCGCGCAAAGCCCATCTCGTGGGTTACGACGACCATCGTGGTTCCTTCGGCAGCGAGGGCACGCATGACGTCGAGCACCTCGCGGATCGTTTCGGGATCGAGGGCCGAAGTCGGTTCGTCGAACAGCAGCAGGTCCGGTTCCATCGCGAGTGCGCGCGCGATCGCCACACGCTGCTGCTGTCCGCCCGACAGCATTGCGGGATACGCATCGGCGCGGTCGGCGAGGCCCACTTTGGTTAGAAGCTTTCGCGCGGTCGCTTGCGCCTGTGCGCGGGGCTGGCCCAATACGAGGCGCGGGCCCGAAGCCACGTTTTCGAGTGCCGTCAGATGGCCGAACAGATTGAAGCGCTGGAACACGAAGCCGATGCGCCGGCGCTGGCGGTCAAGCAGGCGCGCATCGAAGCGCTTGCTCGCCGGATCCCGGCCAAGCGGCGCGCCATCGAATTCGACCGTGCCGCTTTGCGGACGCACAAGGCCGTTCAACACGCGCAGCAAGGTCGTTTTGCCCGAGCCGCTGGGGCCGACGAGGGCTACGACCTCGCCGCGCCGTACGGCGAAGTCGATACCGTCCAACGCGCGATGCGCGCCAAGCTCGACATGCACATCGCCGAGGCGCACGAGGGCAGGGCCGGTCGCGGCAGCCGGCCGTTCCACAGGGGGTTCGGGCGGTCTCGTGTCGGGCGGCATCTGGACGGGGCGCTGGCTACGCGCAAGCCGACGCTCGATACGGCGCTGCACGATATCCCAACTCGTGGTGACGACGAGATAGGCGCAGGCTGCCACCGCGTAGATCTCGAGCGGGCGCGTCGTCGCCTGCGCCATCTGCTGGCTCATACGCAGCAGCTCGACGATACCGATGACCGACAGCAGCGAGGTGGCTTTGAGCATGTAGTTGAAGTTGTTGCCGAGCGGCGGCACGATCACGCGGATCGCCTGCGGCACCACGACGAGCACGAAAATCTGCAGGCGCTTGAGGCCGAGGCTGCGCGCAGCTTCGATCTGGCCTGCGGGCACCGAGATCAGCCCTGCGCGCACGATCTCGGCCATGCGCGCCCCCTCGTTCAGCGAAAGGGCGATAAGGCCCGTCGTGAGGATGCCGAGTTTGAGCCCGAGCTGCGGGATCACGGCGAAGAAGAACAGGATCTGCACGAGCAGCGGCGTGCCGCGAAATATCCAGCCATAGAGCCATGCAAACGCGCGCACCGGCCGCGCATTTGCAAGCGAAGCCGGACCCAGCGCAAAACCGATCGCGGTGCCGAAAGTTTGTGCGAGGATGGCCGTCCAGACCGTCGTCAGCAGGGCCGCCGGCAGCATCGGCGATGCCAGCATCTGCCAGACGATGGCCCAGTTCCACGTCACGTCGCGATTTTCCCGAGCGGCGTTTTGGCGAGCCACACTTTGCCGGGTTTCGGCGGGTTGGCGGGATCGCAGACATAGCTGAACAAACCGCGCGGCCGCCCGCCCATCGCGAAGTCGAGCACGTTGGCAAGGCCAGGCGGGGCGGTTGCGACGTCGTGGGTCGTGTTCACGATGTGGAGTGCCGCACCCTGCAGCGAGATGGCCGCCGGTGTGAGCGCGCAATGGATGCGTTGCGCACCCTCGATGACGATGTCGTCGCTTTCTTCGAGGCCGAATTTGGCGGGCTGGTAGTACATCGCCAGGCGCATATGGATGCGCTCCACGTCGCCCTCGT
>Ga0315907_10002285_pt1 | contig 24398 bp, 25 predicted proteins | sample LakEriMetagenome_3_FD_203525 | JGI IMG/M metagenome (GOLD analysis project Ga0315907, IMG submission 203525) | Freshwater fungal communities from buoy surface, Lake Erie, Ohio, United States - Buoy 12 MA123 | ecosystem: Environmental > Aquatic > Freshwater > Lake > Lake biofilm | place: USA...
GTGCTTGATGGTACACCAAGCTTCTTCAAAAATGATTCAATGTTTTTCATGGTTGTTATTGTTCTTTACGTTTACGATATGTACGCTTTGTTTCCGATGGCTCGTCATTAGCTTCTTCAGCACCATCTACAAATGCGTCTTCCACTACTTCTTCAGCCACAACAGGCTTAGGAGCAACAGGAGTTGGCTTGTCTGATAGAATCTCAAAATTCTTAAAATGACCTCCTTTTTTTAGTTGGTCAACGGCAAACTTGGTCATAATAGAAACCTTGCCTGTCTTGACATTTAAAACTTTAATCTTGTTCATTGCTTAATTTTTTACAAATATAATTGATTGATGTTTGGTTACAAACTGCTATTATTCATTGGTCTTCCCATCATGTCTGATGTGTCAACGCCATTGTCATTTGCCTCGTCTTCCATGCTCTCTGATTCATTCTCACTTGCGGCAATCATTGGTGCAAGATAGGCATCAATCATGGCAAATATGGTTGGAAGCGGCTGCTCAAGAACTATTGTTCCATTTGAAGCAACAATTGATGATAAAGCTTTGTAAGCATGAAGCGACTTCATCACATCTTCCTTCTCAATGATACCCGCTTGCATCATGCTAATCTTGTCTTTTGAGCTGATGGTATAGATTGGGTCATAGCTAACTAAAACCTCTACTAAACGCGAAACAGCTTTATTTCCGCTGAAACGCTTACGAGCCAAGTCTTTCGTTGTCTCAATCAAGAATGAAACAGGGGCGTTGCGGTCAGTTAGGTTTATAATCTCCTGCATCAAATCCCACTCAGTCTTCATTGAGAATGAGATAGGCTTGATGATATTAGGGGCTTGTGGATTTGTTACATTGCGATAAGCCTCAACATAGACAAGCGACTTGTAGATGATTTCATCAAAGATGTTATTGCTGATTTTAGTCAGCTGGGCAAATGAGTCTTCCCTGTCAATAATCTTAGCTACGCCACTCTGAGCCTCTTCAATCATATTTAGGTGCAAAGCATCTTCCGCCTTTTTGAGCAAAGTTTGCCAAGCATCACCCGAATACTGAATAATGTCAACTGGCGGACTGATAAATCTCACAAGTGGGTCACTTCCCGTTTCTCCCGTGAACGCAGCATTGCCTTTCTCTCTAATAAACACACCATAAGGTGAACGAGAGACTATACGTCCTGTTCCATTACATCTACGGCACATATCATGCTCTTCATTCTCTGAATCGTAGATGATACCATCACGGCATCCCTTAGCGTCACAGGTTTCACCAACTTCTTCCCGATACGGGAACGCTGATGTAGTCATCACACCTTGCCAGTCTGAGTATTGACGAATAGCCTCGTTTGCAAAAGGCACAAACGCACTAAAGTAACTCTCAAAGTACTTCTCAGGAGTCAAGTCACCACCAAGCACACATCCAGGTACTTTACCAATGTTGTGCATATAAACAGGGATGATTTCAAACTGAAGTTTGCGGTCATCACCGTATTGAATGTGCTTGTAAAAGCCAATATCAGTCAATGTGTAATACACAAGACCTTCATTCACATATTTATTTGACTTTTTAATGCGGCTTTTTTCCTTATCATCAAGCCAAGTGATGTGATTCTTGTCAAGATATTTGATTTGCTCAGTAGAGATAATCAAAGGCTCAACATCAACTTTAATAGAAGGATTTATAAGACCTTCACCAACGGGAATCCACACAATCCATCCGTTAGGGTCTTCAATCATGCGTGGCACGACAAACTTTTGGATGTATGAGTAGAAGAAGTTCTCATTGAACTTAACTGTACTCAAGTAAGCGTTAAGCTCATCGCTAACTTGGATTGAGAAGTTGGCGTTTTGGAATATGCGATAAAGCTTGTCTATCGCCTTTTGAATTGAGCCCTTTGTAATTGGCTCATATATCATCTCGCGATACTTCTTTATCTCAGGGTCTTCATTTGGTCTGCGCTCAGTCAATATCTTTCCTGGCTTCTTTCCTCGTGTATGCACAAACATTGTCTCGCGCACATCATACCACTCATTGTAGTAATCAGGGCGATACTTTTTGTCTGTGAGAATTATATTTATATCTTCAATTGTTATCATTGGCAAGTAAGTGATTTGTTACAATCAATAGTTTCAAAGTTGACTTCTAAATACCAACGTGAGCCAGTATCGTTATTTCTGTTTATTTCTCCTTGAACTTGATATTCTTTTCCATTGACATAAACGCTTCTGCCTGAAAAAACATTTACCAAATACTTGACAAATGATTGTGGCAGCTGATAGGTGCGTAATTGCCAAATCTCAGCACTTTGTGACATCGTTGTTTTGAGCGATGTGCTTATTACCTCCTTAGTTATAGAAAAGTTTGTTTGCTCAAAGAACCCTGGTACTCGCACCTTATTTGAGTATTGAAAAGGAATGCCGCTTCCAAGGTTGTAATTATCACCATAATAGATATTAAAGCAATCATCTTTTGGGTAAATCGACTCAACCACAACCGTTCTGTTGTAATTTGTACAAGCCACCTCTTTAAAAGGCTCAGAGCAGAATGTGATGGTAGACTCAGTTATACCAAGGCATTGGCGAGTAGTGGTGAACGTAAATTCAAAGTAGAAACAAGTTTCTAATCCTTCGGCTTCTAAAAATTGACGAATTGCGTCAAGATTGAAACGAATCATCTGAATTGGATTAACCGAAGTGTTTCCCGTATAATCTGTTTGATTGTAAGTGCCCACATAATTTAAGTAGGCTATTGCATCAAACATACTCTCATCAATAACCAACTCTGTATCATCACAGCAGGTTTTTATTGCAAAAGTTGCAAATGCCGTATTAGTTGGTGACAATAGATTAGCGGGAAGCCATCCATGTTCACATCCTGTTTCATTTATTTCGTATGGCTGTTGGAATTGAAAATCAAAGGTATCTCCCTGTTGATATGGAGTCCAAAAAGGCATATCGTTGCCACATAGATTGCAGTTCCAAGAATCATCACAACTGCAAAGCACAAATCCATTTGTTACAATCAATCCATTGCAAACACCACATATAGTTGTTATATCTTGACAAAAAACCCTTGAGATTGGGTCAGGTGGGTAGCAAATCGTTGTGGCATCACAAATTATTGCGTTTGAATATATATAGCTGTCAAATAATTCCATACTTCAAAGATAATTGTTTTATGGGCATAGAGCATTACCAAGTTTAAATGTTGCAGTATTAGTCATGTTAGTTCCTGCCTTTGTGACTATACTCCATTCTCCTGAAGTTAATCCAGACCATACAAAAGAAAAAGAACCACTTGTTGTTCCAATAGGAAGAGTAAGCGTTGGGATTCCATTTACAGTAAATTGACCCATATAAAGTTCAATTATTCTTGTAGTTGGAACATTAAATGAATATTCAATTACATATGTTTCTCCAACAACAGGGAATGTAGTTTCTCCAACCTTACTCGATATATACAAAAACCTTGAAGCATTTGTGTTGTTAAATGTGACTGGTATTGTATCTCCAAGCACAAGAATCGGCATTGTTAAATTGCTACTGCTATTAATCCTGTCGTGACGAATGAAATACTCGCAAACAACTGCTGCTTCAGGGAAACTGATGTATCCGCAGAAACGATACTTCCCATTATCAAAGTTAGGAGCATCGAGAACAACAGAGGCTTTAAAAGTAACAGGGTCAAAAGCCGTGTCCATTGAAAGCACAAGCGGATTGTTTAACTCACTCATGCCCCAAAGACTTAGAGCTTCATTATTTTCAACAATAGTTGGGAATCCAAACGGGTCTTTTTCCATAAAGAAGATGAAGTTACCCTCTCTATCCGCTTCATAAGTAAGTCTAATCGCGTCCCAATCTGCAAAACAAATTGGTGCTTCAATCTCTTGATAAAGACCTGTAATCTTATCCTTTCCCTCTATAACAACATCGGTTATTACTTGGTCGTATCCTCCGTTGTTAGGCTCAATCTCAATAGCGTTTACTTTAAAAGCTTTCACCGTTTTCCAAAAGAACGGAACACCAATTTGAGGGAATAAGTCAAACTCAAAGGTGTATTCAAAATAAACGTCTTCATTTGTCCAAGTCTGAGTAGCTAAAGCACTCGTTATATATGAATTTGTAAGTCCACCCGCAGGTGTTCTGTTTAGATATGTAGCTGTATCTGAAGTGCTCACTTGACCTGGCTGAAAAGGAATGTATTCCCAAGGCACACGAATGTTTCTAATAGACGTAAGAACATCATCTCCTATGCTTGGGCCAGCGTCTGCAACAATCAGGTTATTGTAGTTATGGAAGTTTCCTGGATAGGCATAATCCCTTTCTGAATAGTGTGTTTCATATTCAAAGAAAGTTGTTTTGCCCACAGTTGGAAAATTGTCTTTGCGCTTATAAATCTTCAGTCTAACAGACTTTAGTTGTCTCGGCCAAAATAAATTATCTACCCCCAAATCGGCAAGGCAATCACCAAAATCACCTTCAGATAAAGTCAAGTCATGCCCAATTCTTTCTTTAGCAACAGGCTGAAAGCATTCTGTGTTTGTCTTTTGCCAATATTGAACAAAGTTTGAATCAAAGTCAGGAACACAATCACAATCCATATCGGGGAAACGAGTAACCCTTATTTCTTCAGATAAGAAGGTGTTTACCATTTCTCCGTTAGAACCATAAACGATTGCGGCCACACGATAAACCGAAGTTGGATTGACGCTTGTTCCTACATAAAGAAAGCACTCCCAATAAGCACCACTTAAATATGGAGTACCTCCAGGAGCTACAAGGTGATTATTTAAAACCGCAGTTCCTGGATAAGTAAGAACTCTGTAACGAGATGAATCAGTAGCGGTTAAAAAGTCAACCGTATCATCGCTTGCCGATGTATCAAACAAGTGATAAACTATTACAGGCGCAGTAGCCCCATGAATAGGAGGGACGATGACTTTAAAGGTTATTCTTGTTGGTTCAAGAACAGAAAAGTTATTTACAACTCCATTCGCTCGTGACAATGTGAACTGCGGAAGTAAAAACTCAGAAGCCGCATTATTGATTCCTTTATTGTAAAATCTTGCGGCAAAGTTTGAGCAAGTTATTTGATTACAGGCAAAAGGAGAATCACCCACAAGCGTTGCGGGGTCACTCATGTAAAAAGCTCCTGACAAATACTTTTTATTGCTATTGTAGACCGATGGGAATGTGTTTGTCCAATCTGAAGAAGTCGATAAAGTTGTCCTTCTGACTTTTGGTGCGTTATTCCAAAGCAGATTGGTTATGAAGTTCTCATAATCTTGAATCAAGTAAAAAGTAAACTCTACATTGAAATAACCATTAATAGCATCAACTGGTCTGAAATAGACTTCCCAATTTTTTAAGTTTAAAGCATTAGATGTTGCTCCATTAAGAGTCATCTGCTGAGCGATTCCATCAGGATGCGCACCCGATAAATACTGAATGTAGTATCCTGTCGGCAGTTGCTGATTGAGTTCAAAAGGTGATTCGCAATCAAAAATGAATAAAGCAGGATTGAATTGAAGCCTAAAACCTGTCACCAAACCAGGCTCATATCGCATATTGTAAACAACAGTCTTCTTGTCTAAGAAAGAGGCTTTGCTGTACAATACATCGGGAGAGCAAAATCCTGAACTTGGACTTAGATATCCGCCATCTGTTTGGATTTCAATATCTAAGCAACAAAGACAATCGCAAGGTTCTTCAACAGCAGTTCCTACAATATCAATTATAATGCTTGAACAAGCTCTAATCGTAGTTGTGCAATCAGGAGTTTCAGAAGGAGAGGTAGGTGTCCATTCTAAACATACTTGCGCACTTCCATATGCGGGAATAATAGTTGCTATTGATGGCGTTTGTATTGGCTCAGGAGAACCGCAACCTGATGTTAGAACCTCAATTTCAATATCTGTAAAAGATGTATTTGCAACAGTTATACATTGAACATTGGTTACACCAACCTGTGTTCCTGTAAAATCAAAAGTTGTAGACAAAAACATATCCTCAACATCTACACAGCTGTGATTAAAAGTCCAAGAAAGGTCATCACCGTGTTCATTGGTCACAATAGTTCCTTCCCAAGAAACAGGAGTTGGAAGTGGAGGGCCAGGACAAAAAAGAAAATCTATTGTAAATGTATCACCTTCGGCAACTAAAAATGGAAAAGAGGGTGTTGCCCCATTTATTTCCACAATAGTCACAGCACCAGCACTCCATCCCGTTAAGTCAATAGTAAAGTCTGTTATGTTTAGGTCTGAGTTATGTATGTTTTTAAAGGTGACTAATTGTCTTTGACAACCTAAACAACAGGCAATTGGGTTATCACCTGTGTCTGCCTGAATACCACTAACTATTTCAAACCTATGTATCGCCATTTTGTTGCTTTTTTATTAAACTATACCCTTTACGTCAATAGTTCTCTTCACAAAATCCACCTTCAACTCCTTAATCTCTCCAAATTTAATGTTTGAACCCATCTTGATGCGAACATTTTTTGTAAAACTTATTGCATCGAACTGAGCACAATCAAATTCAAAAGTGAAGCTAAAGTCATAAACCTTGTTGCCAGGGACTCTTGGGTTATTGATATAATGAAATAAAGTGTAAAGGTTATTTGAGTTATTCTCATTAAACCACATTGGGTAGTTGAAGAGCTTGTTTGGAAGTACTGATTGATTGTCCGCTACGGAATAATCATTGTTTAAAGGATACCAGTTGGTTACTGGTCCAACAGGGCCATCTGTAAAAGCACTTGAATAATCCCTTTTAATCAAAGCGTTGTTAACGGGTGATGTAGCATCCCAAATCAAAAACTTATAGTTAAAAGCCGTGTGCTGCGACATCAGAAGCAAGTTTCTTGAATTGTCAATAGCGTTACCAAATACAGCATTAAAAAACCCTACATTAAATGTTGCAAAAGTGTCAATTCCTGCATAATCATCCCTAAATCGAGCAATACCTGATAAAAATTGATTCTCCATAAAACCTTCTTGAGCAGGTGATGGAGGATTATTCCACTCTACGATTTCGTTGTATCTATCAGCTGCTTCATAGCTAATCAAGTCAGAGCCGTCCTGAAGATAGGTGTATGTAGAATAAGCATACTTCTTTTCATCAATCCAAGAAAAGCAGATGCGATTATTTATGATTTTCCCATCGTTTAGTAACTGCTCAGAATCTATCCAAGTATTTGTATTCTCAAAATAGTCTTTTCGCTCGAAAATAAATACACCATCAATAATCCAATACCTTGCATTAAACAAAGGTTTTAGATGCCTTTGCATTAATGTATCAAGCGTTTCTATTGGAAGATTCTCGGTCATCAATAAACCATTCGACTCACTTGGCTTGTATCCTTTGCGTACTGGGGCTGAGAAAAGCAAAAGATTGTAGTATGGAGAAGCTGGGTCATTAAGTATAGAGCTTTCAAAAGTAAGGCCGCATTTATCACAAACATTTTGAATGTAATCACGAACAAGTGCTGTTGGATGATACCATTGACATTGAATGAGCCTGTTTTGCAAATCTGTAAACCAACCACTTATTTCGGAAAAAGAATCAGCTGGATTAGTCCAAGTTCCTCCTGTACAAGTTGCGCTATTACAAGATGTTCCTGGAATAGCACATACAATTTGACAAACAACAAAAGCAATTGATTGAACAGCTACTACAACGAGAGAAAGCGGTATTAAAACAGCATAAATAGCAACATTCAATATTGAATAAAGAAAAAGTAAAACCTCAGTTATAAACTCAGGCTTCATCTCAACACAATACCTAACCTTTTTTTGTTGTGTGCCTAAAAGACCATCATAAATAAGTGTTGACTTAACGCAATCAAGTTCGGGCTCTTTTTCTACCATCTGACAAGTAACCCAGCACTCAGGTTCACACCAATCAATGGAATCACCTCTTATCACCCCGCTAAACACTAATCTACCGCAGCACTCATCATAAACCTCAGCATTAACCTCATTGATATATCCGTTTGGGTCATCAATCAAAGCGGTCTTTAAAATGTTATACCCATCTTCATAAAACGTAAGCTCATTGCTGTAAGACTTGACTAATATACCCTCGTCATCACTTTCGCGAAAGGTTACTTCAAACTTGTCAATACCATCAATCTGACCTGTAATCTGTACGTTGTTAAGCTTTATTACTACGGGTGACTTCATCGTGTTCTATTGTTTATGCGTTGTTGCTTGTAACTGATTCGCGAAACTATGCCGTTGATTCCGTTCTCATCAATAGAAAGATTCAATCTGTTTTGTTCTTTAATTGCATTTTCTATTCTTGAAAGTTTATCGTCCATAGAGCGATTATTCATTACAACAGTCTTCTCAACAAGACCTTTTCCAAGATTCTGAACTCTACCTGAGTGAATAGCCTCCAAAAGCGGACGATACTGACGAGTGCGCTGAGCATTCATAACGAACTCACCCTTGTGAACTGTACCCGCTGCTTGGAACTGATGACCATCACCCGTGTAACCACCCTTGGCAAAGGTAGCCGCTGATTGAGCCTGTGCTCTTGCTTGAGCAAAGCCAGCCGCCATAGCAGCAATAATAGCTATGATTGTAAATGGAGCGCCAGGTTTACCAGCTGCTTGAGAAACGGCAATGGCACTATTAAGTGCTATTTCAACAGCCGCAAGATTTTGTTGTTGACGCACAAAGTCTGCTTTTTGACGATTGAGTTTGTCAAGTCGGTCTTGCTCGGCCTTCAAAAGAGCTACATTACCCTTATCAGCTATTTCTCTTGCTGCATCAACTCTTCTTTGCTGAGCATTGATAGCTGCTTCAGTTTGCTTTATCTGGGCATCAATAAAGACCTGTGTAAAGTCAAGCAAAGCATCTGTTACTTCCTTGATAGTATCTAATTGGTCTTCTTTGGTTAATTCAAGAAACTTTTTCCTTGTTTTTCTTTCTTTCTCGCTTGTTTCTTCTGTTATTGTTTCTCTTTCTTTAGTGCCATCGTCGTGAGCCTTAGTTACCGCAAGCTCAGTTTCAGCGGTTATCTTTGCAATTTGATACCCGTTTTCTTCAACGATTCCTTTTTCTTTATCATAAAGGTCTTGATATATCTCCACTCTTCCGTCTGCCGCAGCCTCTTCAAAAGAAAGTGTAGTAAGTAAGCCCTTTTTCTCTTCTTCTGAAATACCAGTATCTGCTTTAACGGCGGCTTTTTTACTCCTTATCTCTTGTCTTTTCTCAAGAGCATCATTTAGCTTATTTTCTATTCTTATGAACTCATCAGTTTTATTTCGATAAACCTCCTTTTCAACTTCTGCGGCAGAAATAATCTTTTGAATATTTTCTTCTTCTCTTTTAACAGAGTTAGCAATAAGCTCAAAGTCTTGTCTTCTTAAATAATCAAAATAATCTTCAGTCAACTCAAAAAGCTTAGTGTTTGAATTTGTTCTTATTTCAGTTATCTTGTCTTCACCCTCCTTAATTGTGTTAGCTCTTTGTTGAGTTAAAAATTGAATTTTACTTTCTTCAGCACCAGTATCTTCACCTTGAAGTTCTTTTAATGCAATTAATTCTTTTTGAGCCTTTATTTGCGCATCAATGCCAGAAATATTCGCTTGTGCAACCTTTTCGGCATCAGCTATGGCCTGGTCTTGACTTGCCTTTATTCTCTTGGTTTCTTCGTCTATCTCTTTTTGTGTTCTTAAAGTAAAGTTTTTACCTTCAACAATTACTTCTCTGGCTATTTTACGAAGCCTTCTTGCCGCTCTTCCATCATCTTGAACATCAAAGAAAGAATCTAAAAACTCATCTGTTTTGTCCTTTAGTTCATTTAATGAATCAAATTCTTTTTCAAGCCTAAATATTGCAAGGTCGCTATAAATGTCTTTTGTTTCTTGAATAAGCTTTCTTCTTTCTTGATAACCCTTTCGCTCAATATCATTGATTTTTTTATTAGTGTCAATGTACAGTTTTTCAATCTCTTGTTGAAGAACTGTGTTTAAAAGCTTAATGCGCTCTGCGGAAGTTGCTCTGCGGCTTTCTTCCTCAGTTATTGCTTTTTTAACAAAGTCAAGCTCTTCTTTCAATCCAGAGGTTACTTCTTCTGCCTTTTCTTTTGTGACCGCTTTATTTGCTTTAATCGTTATCTCCGATTGAAGGTCTAATGATTTTTGACGTAATTCACGAAGAGTTCTATCTTGCGCAAGTTCTCTTTTTATTTTATCTTGCTCTCTTTTGATTTCTCTTCTAATACCCTCCTCTTCTATTTTTTCAACGGCGCGTAATTGTTCAACCTCGCCTTCAAAAAGAAGTGGCGTTCTAAACTCTATTCTTTTCTTTCTAATGTCCTCATCGTTCTTAGCTATACGATTTAAAAGGTCGTAATAACTTTCAAGGCCATCTTTTCTTCTCTTGATTGAGTCTTCAAACTCATCGGTAGCCTTTTTTAATCTTTGTTCTTCTTCGGGGTCAAAGAAAGTAGTTCCCTCGGTTGTTTTAAGTTCGGAGTTCAATGCGCCAATAGAAGTCTTTGTCTCAATCGCTTTTGAACCAAGGTCAAGAACAGTGTCTCCAAATCGCTTTAGTGTGTCGGATTGAGCGCGTTCTATATCATTAGCTGCCTCTCCAGCAACATTTGCACCCGTTTCAATAGCACCAAGAAACCCTTTTTCGGCATCTTTTTTTAATGCGTTAACCTTATCCGCCGTCACTTGTCCATTTGCTACGGCTACCGAATCAAGTCTTTGCAAATTTTCTTCCGCAAAAGTGGCAAAATCACCAAACTCTTCCTTGAATTTTGGAAGGTCTATTATGTTTTCGGGTTTTATACCTTGTCTTGCTCCTTTTTCAAGTTCCGCACTTATTTTTCCAACTGTGTCAAACAATTGAGCGTATTGCTCGGTTCTAACTTGAATCAAAGCCGCGCTTCTTGCGAAGTTATCCGCCGCTATTGCAGCTTTATCATATTGAAGGCTAAGGTCTGATAAGAATTGAGTTTCATCTTTTATGTCCTTAGCGTTTACCTTGTATGTCTTATTTAACTCATCAAGTAATTTCTTTCTTTCCGCTGTACCCGTATTAGTTCTTTTTATTGACTCATAAAGCTCATCAAGCCTTTTCTTTTCTTCTTCTCGTGATTTACCAGAAATTGCATCAACCTTAGCAAGAGCTTCTGCTGAATTTACAAATCCATCATTTGCTTCATCAACACTATCTTTTAGCGCATAATAAAGACCAATTACGGCTGTTAATATTGTAATCCAAATTCCAAGTGGATTTGCGTTTTGAACCGTATTCCATCTTTGTTGAGCCGCCGTTTGAATGTTTATTGCAGCGGTAGCCCTTGTCATTTGGCCCGTAAAAAGTTGATACGCGCCCGTTAATGTTGACACGGTTGCTCTAATCAATCCTTTTGTAATTAAGCTCGCTTTATCGGCTACATTTCCAGCAATCGTCCTTGCCGTTACAATCAAGCGCAATTGGGCGTATCTAAACATTGCGGTTGTCAAATAAACCGTTGCGGTTCCAAGTGCCGTGAATGTAAGTTTGTTTTCGCTTATAGTTTTTGGAAGGTCGGCCAAAAACGCTACAACACCTCTAAGTGCGGATACAAGCAAATTGAAGGCGGGCAACAAACCCTCACCAATTTGAATAGAAAGTGTTTGCCATTCCTCGGCAAGCTTAGCCACTTTACCCGCCGTTGTTTCGGCAAGTGCGTTAGTAAGCCCATAGAATTTACCGCCCGCACTTGTTGCGCGAGTAAAGGCATCATTAACATCGTCAAATGTTACATTACCCTTGCGCATTTCATCACGCAATTCACGAATAGATTTACCCGTGTTCTTGGATATTTCCTGAAGAGGGTTGAAACCAGCGTTAATAAGCTGAAGCAAGTCCTGTCCATAAAGACGACCAGCTGCTCTAACCTGACCAAATACAAGAGCCAATCTCTCAAGTGGTGCACCTGTACCACCCGCAACGTCACCAAGCTTCCTAAGAGTTGGCAAAAGATTATTAGCTTCAACCCCATAACCAAGGAGAATCCTTGAAGCCTTAAACACCTCATCGGTAGTAAATGGAGTTTCGGCTGCAAATGTGCGAAGTTGTCTAATCTTTTGTTCGGCTACGGCCGCATTACCAAGAAGCGTAGTAAAGGAAACCTTGAGAACTTCAAAGTCTTTCGCGGCATTAATAGCTTGACGGCCAATAGTAGCAATAGCGGAACCCGCCGTAATAGCTCCAAGAGCAACACCTGTACGAGCGATTACGTTTTGTAAGCGAATAAAGTTGTTGCTTGAGTTAGCAACCGCCCTTGCGACAAAATTTATTTGATTCCCAAGTGGGCCAAAGTCTTGTCCCCTTTGTCTTGCTCCGCCTCTATTGAATCCTCCACGAATATCTCTTTGCTCGGCTCTTGCTTGAGCAGCCCTTTGCTCTTCTAACTTTTTGGCATCTTCTCTTTCTTGCTTTCTTGCAGCCGCATCGTCTTTTCTCTGCTGTGCGTTGTCAGCACGCTTTTGAGCCTTTCTTTTTCTTTCTTCTTGGTCTTGCTTTTTTAAATCAGCATCAAGAACCTGCTGCGCTGCTTTTTTACCTCTTAAAAGAACTTCATTATTCTGAATTTCTTCTTGAGTAATCTTTTTGTTTTCAGCTTGCCTCTTCTTTTCCGCCTTGTCCCTTTGGTCAAAAAGCTCCTTAACCTGCCTGGCCTTTTCGTCTTCTGCTGCCTTAGTTGTTTTTACCTGTTCATTTGCGGCCTGCGTGAACTTCTGGTTATTGGCATTTATTTGATTGTCATATTCTGCCCATGCGTCATTACGCTCTTTAGCTTTTTTATCCTCAAACTTTATAGAAGCATCAAGCAACTGAGAGTCACTTTGATTAATTTTCTTATTGGTGTTTTGCGCTCTTGTGACATTATCTTTTGCAAGCTTATCAAGCTTACTTGATAAAGCAGATATTTGAGCGTCTAAATTACCTGTTGACTGGGTTAAAGAAATTTTAGACCCAGCCTTTATCTTTTCAAGTTGCTCTATAAGTTTATTTAATGAATCTTCTGCGTTTTTAGTGTTTGCAGACACATTAAATATGACGTTCTTTACAGCCATCGTTTTATTTCCTTAGTGATGTTCGTTTAGCGTTGTTGTTGTCGCCACCACTTGAAGTCGATTTATCATGCGCCTCATTCTTCTCTTCAATAATACGAAGATAAGTATTTAAGGTCATATAATACTCGTCAACTGATAAAGACTCAAGAGCTTTAATATCTGAGACTTTATTGTCACAAATAATTTGATTTAGATAATTGATGTCATCAATGTACTCTACGATTTCCGCATGTGCAAAAACTCGCTTATTCGTTTTGCGTTGCGGGCGTTCAGTTTCAAAAATTCGTGTATATCGCTGTCTGATAGTTCTGAATATATCGTTGTGTACTCGAACGCCCTTTGGACAAAAAAATTGAAAGCCTCTGGGTCTGATTTTATGTATTCTACTTTCTTTTTGCGATAAACCTCGCTAAAATCAGCCTCGTCTTCTCCATCCATTACAAAATAGCAAGCCGCAAGCTCAATAAGGGTTTCCTCCTCGGCTATAAAGTTGAGCCTAAACTCAATTTCATTAAGGGTATGGAAAAGTTCAACTATGTTTCCGCTATTGGCTTGGTCTTTCATGATTTTCATCATGCCAAGTAGTTTCTCTTTTGTGAGATTCATCTCTTGCATCCTGGTAGCAACCTCGGCTGCAATAGCTCTTTTAGCTGGCATGGCAAGTGCGTTATCAAATTGATACCACCTTACCCCATCTTTTGCTGTAAAAATGTGATTTAGCACAAGTTTTTTACCTGTTGCTTCATCAATTACTGTTTTTTGTTGTTGTTTTCTCTTAAACCACTTCATTTTTTACCTTTTTTCTTTGATTTGTTCAATGATGCGTTGCAAATGGCGTAAGCGCCACTCCTTGATTGTCCTGATTTGATTACGTCTTTGACGCAGCGTTCAAGTTTCTTTGGCATTTTATTGCTGTTTTAGATATTTGACAAAGTTACTATGAAAAGACCACAAATAATAGCGGAAGCAGTCAAGCAAGTGAGTCTTTGTTGCGTCTCTTGCCTTGTCAATTGCTCCTAATTCATTACTTTCAACAGCCATTAAGTCACCTACCAAGAATTGACAACTTGCATCAATCAAAAAGTCAGGGTGTTTTTCAAGTAATGAGTTAAGCAGGACGCGTGAGTTCTTAATAGATGGGTTAAATGATGGCACTCTGAATGAGCTGCGAGTGATTTGAAGCTGCTCTTTGATAATCATGTAGTAGTTCATAGCACCTTTGGTCATGGCTGAGCGGTTTGCCCCTGACGCATCACCTGTAACTATGAATGGTGTATTGCCATACTCAGTCTTAATCGCTTCGCATAAAGCAAAGATGTCTGAGTTGCGCAGTCTAAACTCTTTGAGTATCCTAATCTTACCGCCATAGTGCTGGGCAGCTATGCAAGTAATTGGGTCTACGTTAAAGTCAAAAGACAAGTAAAGGTCTTCATTCGCGTTGTAGCTAAGATTTGGTCTAACGGTCTTATTCTTGTCAAAGGCATAGGCAAATGGTCGGTCAACATCAACGGCATCCCAATTACCATCTACGAAGATTGCACGAGTAATTTCATCCAGGTTATTCAAACTCTCAATGTAGTCTTCAGGCAACAAAGTATTATCAGCCATCGTAGCAGGTAGATAAAAATGCTTATCAGGCATAATCCCTTCTACATAGGGCTTGTAGAATCTTGTTTTAGTCCAATTTTGGGAAGGATTGCAAGTAACAAAGATGAGTTTAGGCGGCATTGGCTTGATGATATTACGCCCACAGCGTAGGATAGCTTTGTTAAAAGTCTTCTCTTGTAATTCCTGCCCTTCTTCTAAGAAAAAAAAGTTACCTTCCAATCCATCAAACTGAGTCAAGTCTTTATCGTTTTGGAAGTTTTCACTTATAAACTGAAGCTCACTCCCATTTTTAAATATCACAAGCTTGTCTTGTTGGTTGTATTTCTTGACAAAAGATTTTGGGCATAGCTTAAAAAAGCTTTTGATAGATGTCTTTTTAAGACGTGGTAAACTTTCCCTTACTACAAAAGACCTACTCCCAGGGTAAAACTTGGCAAGCATAATAGCAATAGCCATTGTTACATACGTCTTCCCACCACCCGCTGCTCCTCCGTACATCAAGTAATTGTAGTTGCCGCTAAGCGCAGCATCAATAAACTCTTCTTGCTTTGGAAAAGGCTCAAATGCTACACCCATAATCTTCTTTTAAAATATTGCCTCTCAAATGAGAATCTGTGTAAACCAAAATACTCCTCAATATCCTTCCAATCCCTGTAATCATCCTTCTCAAAGTCATTAATCGTTTTATTACGATAAAGCAACTCATACTCGGTAAGCCTTGTCTGAATAAACCTATCCACCAGCCTAATGCTGTCACTATGCTTACACATAGAGCCAATCAACATCTCAATCTCAGACACACTAAAGCCAATCCTTGACTTAATATATTTAGGTAACTCACTCATCAGTTCAACCAAATCCTTTCCTCTATCTCATCATACACGCTACAATAAAACATATACTCATTGTTTAACTTATCATTTATGTCTAAACGGCATATCGTGTATTCAAGCTTAGTCAAAACATATTCAGTATAGGCAAGCGCTTGTAAGATACCTCCATGTTCACGAATAACATTACTCGCAAAACGTCTAACAACATTCCACTCAGCTTTAGTCATATTATTCATTTTAAGTAAACTTAGGTAAACTTAATAACCTGGTCGCCAATCTTAAACACCTGCTCATCAGCAACAGCCTCGTGCATTCCTTCATTGTTCCAACTCATTGGGTCACAGTTCTTTAAGGCAAAGATGATAGCAGTCACATTAGGCTTAATAAACACCCTCTTCTTGCTCTCAACCCTTCCTGCTGGGTCACCTATCTTGTTGAAGCGTTCAACAACCTCCGATTCTTCGATATAATAGCCTTCTATTGCCTTTTCTAAGGCCGACTGAGCCTTCTCTATCAGTTCGCCTTTATATGCCGCTAATGCCTCTCTCTTTGCGTTTTTATATATGTCCGAACACTCCGTATACTTAGCGCAGTACTTATGGAAGGCTCTATCGCTAAAACCCTCCTTACTGCAACACGAAGCAATCGTATAGTTACCGCTCTCGTAATGGGCACAAACACGCGTAACCAAATCAATCGCATCCAGCTTCTTCTGCTCGTCCTTATCTATTTTCTTATTCTCGTCTTTCATATCAATTCGTTTTGTTAGTCAAAGATAATACGAATCAAACCAATCTGCGTTGCATAAAATTCCGAACCAAGACCTCAGGCTCAAATTCCAAAAAAATAGCGGGGTATGGAGCTTAGAGAATTTGGCCCGCCAAAAATCAGGGTAGGGGGGGTATTTTGCCGAAAATCGGGCGAAAATTGGCTGTTTTGGGGCTTTTTCCGTGAAAAATGGCCGTGAAAAATGGCCGAAAATAGCCTGAATGGCTGCAAAGCTTTGCGCAAAATTGCGTTTCTGGGAATTACAAGCGCTCATGTTCATCGCGTTTTTAGCTTCATCTTCCTTTCCTTGTGGCGTTCATCTTTACGTTCATCTTCTGCTCCTTGTGAAGGTCCTTCACCCTGTTTGCTTCCTCTGGCTGCGTCTTTCATTCCGTTTCGGGTGCTGTTCATTCGTGCAGGCATGGAATTACTTTCACTTTTTACCGAATGATCTTGGCAGGATTCTCAGGGTATTTTCTTTCCCGGGATCATGTCATAAAGTACTGTGCTTTTTTTCGTTCATTCTTGTACTGGCAATAAATAAGGGGCAATAAAAAAGCGCCCGTTTCGGGGCGCTCTTTCAATCTGGCGGTGTTTGGTTAGTCTTACCATAGTTCGAAGGTGTACGGGCTTGCCTTGCTGCTCGGCGGGCTTGTCAGCAGTCTTTCGAGTTCTTCTAAGTCATAGGTGTTGTATGTTCTCGCCGCCTCTTCAACTTCCCAAAGAAAAGAAACGTCGTGTGTATCGCATGCAAGTGCTTCGGCTATGTTTTCGGCGGTTCTATATGTCACTCCTGTAAAGTAGTTGCGCAAATAACTCATGTTCTCCGCTTCCATTTCGTGGCGGTGGTTATATTCTGACGGGCTCAATATGGTCTTTGCTTTGCTCTTGGTGTACTTGCTTGCGTACTTATCTATTCGGGTCGTTCCGTGGTATGAATAGCGGCTCTGCTGGTGGCTGTCGTTGCTGTACCATGTATCGCCATTCCATGTTCCCGCCTGCTCGTTTATTATCGTGTAACGGCCTGTTGATTCAAGAAAAACTAACTTGCTCCCGCTGACATAGCTCGCTATTAGTTCCCGGGTTGTTTCGCAGGCGAGAAAGTTAGCAGGCAACTTTTGCAACATATGGTTGAATTGGGCCGTGTCGCTGTGCGTCTCGTTTCCAAGTCCTGCTATTACTCCGTTATGAACGAATGACAAGTTGTTGTTTACCTGAAAAGGGTGCAAGTTGTCAAGGGTGCGTGCTCCTGACGTCGCTATTCTGAAGTGCAGTACAATTGGCTGCTTGTTCTTTGGTCGGATGGTTTGGTATGTCTTTAGCAGTTCGGCGCGGTCGTATGTTTTGAACGTCTTAACTTGGCCGCGTTCAATCCATATCAGGCCCGCTCCCTCGGGGTTGTTGTTCCATGCTGTGTTGATGGTTGCCGCGTTTAATTGGCTCCGCTTGTTTAGTATTGCTATACACATAGATTTGATGTTGTTACTTGTTGTTGTTGTGGTTCTGGGTTTGATTAAAACAGGGTGGTTTGTCCATCTTGCGGGTCTATCTGTTCGAACTTGCGGGTGTAACGTATTACACGCGCGCTGAGGCGCTCAAATACTTCTGGCGTGTATACCTTTAGAAAGTGTTTCTTGAGTGCGTTGTGGAGGTTATAAAAGGCCTTGCGGGGGTTGTCTGTCTGGTGCTCTAACATGAGCGCAATTAACTCCGTTCGCCATATCAGGTTGTCTACATTCTTAACTGCCGAGAATATACGGAACTCAATCCTGTTGCCAAGTATGTTAATGCTCTGGTATCTGTCGCGTTCGGCTTTCATTTTGTCAATGCTCTTTGCCGAACAAAACGATACATTGTCGGCCCTATTCGGGTACATTGCATGGAGCAAAGGTGTATAACCTTGAATGCTGTTGTATAGGCTCAACCCGCTGGTGTTCTCTTGGCTTAGATGGATATGCCCGCCGCAATTGCTTGAATAGGCCGCGTTGACATGCTGGGTCAATACTTCGCATCGCTTCAACATTGCTTCAATCTTCTGGGGCTGCAATTCTAACGGCGGGCTGATTAATTCGTAGCCTGTTGAGCTATCAAGACTCCCGTCTCTCTCCTTTCTCCATTTCGGGTGCTTGCTGTATAGGTCGCGCAACTTTACGCTGTACTTGGCTTCTTCGTCTTCCTTCTCTATTTCGTAGCCTATTAAATACTCGCTTCGCTCTCCTTCTGGGTTGAAATATTGCGCGGGTTGGCTTTGTCTGTGATGGTAGTTGTCGATATAAAGTGAGTCACTATCTTCCTCCTCTCCGTGCCATGTTCCATCCTCCCACTGATAGCAGTCACTTTGATAGTCTACTTCGTTTGTGTCCTCATTCAAACACAGGTCGTAATAATACAGGGCGCCAATATCGTAGTACGACCCGTCAAAGTAGTATAGTTCGTTTGCGTCAATTGCGCGCTCGCTCCATTGCTGGCGGCGTGGGGTTCCCCATCTGGTTCCCGTTCTTACTTCATAGGTATTGGCTGCCGTTCTTGCTTCGTAATATTCGCAATATTCCATCTCTTCGGCTTCCTCTTCTGTTATCCATTCGCCTTCTAACGTCTCTATCTTTACCTCTTCTTCTTCCTCCTCTTCTGGCTCCTCTTCGTGTATCTCCCAAGCAAGCGGTCCCGCTTCTTTTTCGGCTATCGTGTAAAGGGTGTGTCCGTCGCTCGCGTGCTCGGTTTCAGTGAGTACAATTGTAAGTTCTGGCGCTGCGTTCACTATCGCCCGGGCTGCTCTCTCGGCTTCCTCGTGAACGAATAGGGGCTGTTGTATGCCTGCAATAATTGACGCGGCGAATGTTTGGTTGGTGTATTGGTTTGATACACTTAACCATGTGAGGGTGTTTGTTGTGTTCATCTTGTGTTTGTGTTTGGGGTTATTGTGCTGCTGCTGGTGTTGGTGCTGCCATGTAAATTTGAACGGGTACCTGTTCGCCCGTTTCGGCGGTTATCACTTGAGACTCTACCCGAATGTATAGTTCGGTTTCGTACTCATCCAATATGGCGAGCTCCTCGGCGGTTACTTTGTAGGCGTGGCCATAAACTACCGACTCGGTATCAAATACAAGTGACGGGTAAAAATTGCCGTCGGTCGGGTCATATACATTGCGCACTATCTTAAACCCTTTCAGGGTGCAAATAGGGCCGTTTAACGTGCGGCCGATTAGCTCGCGCTGTGTGTGTGGCTGCTGGAGTGTGCCGTAACAAAAAATTGTGTTTTGCATATTGTGTTTGTGTTTGTGCTGGGGCTTAATTACCCCAGCGGGGCCAAATATATATCGAACTTTCGCTTGTTTCACAATTTACTGTACTTTTTACTTTACTTTTTCTTTGCTTCCCCTGTGTGGCGCGGGTTCCGTTTCAAATTATTGATAATTGTTAATTTTCTTGGCGCTTGGTTCTGGCTTCCTCCCGTGCGTGGCGAGGGTGAACGGCGGGTGAATGTACGCGGGCCCGTATGCGTGCGCTTGCGTGTGTACGTACGTGTGTGTGTATGCGCGTGTGTGTACACGTGTGCGGGTGCGTGCGCGTATGCGTGTGCGCGTGTGCGCGTATTATGGATCTGTCGAAAATGCGCCTATATGCCCCTGTCGAAAACATAACTCGCCTATGAGCGTGCGCTCGAAAATGCGCCTATGAGCGCGTTGTCGAAAACACAGGTGTGCCTATATGGGTGTATCGAAAACACGCATGCCCCTATACGCACCCGTCGAAAACACGCCTATATGTGTGCGTCGAAAACGCAACTATTTTTACTTTAGTAAACGAAAAAAACGAAAAAAAAATTAAGAAAAAACTTGACTTTAATAAATCGAGGCATATATATTTGCAGCTCGAAACACAAACACAATTTTACCATGAAAGAAGAAATCAGAGAAAAGGCTCTATCTTTTATTGAGGAGCTGGATGGAGAAGCGAAGGAGCAACTTACATTGCTTTTAGATGAGCTTATCCCTTGGGTGAAAGATACCCATAGCAAGCCACCAACTACGAAAAACTATTATGGCGACTATATGCGAATCATGTCTTATAGGCCAGAATTTGCAAAGGCCATTGGAATCATGCTTGTTGCTGCTGGTGCTAATCCAGAAGGTGTAAGGGCCGCATACAATATTGTAAGAATGTTTTAATAAAAAACTCAATCCTATGAAAAGCAAAATTATTTATTTGACTGACCGAAGAACAAATGAAAATGAGGAAGATAAATTAAACGAGTTTCTGAGTACTATGCAACCTTCGCAAATCATTCATATTTCAATGGTGCAGCTTATCGGCGCTAATGTTCAAAAAATAGTTATCATTCATTCTTGAAGTTGTGTGTCATGTGTTGATGGGTGTGTAAAAAATAAGCCCCTCACGTTTGGGGGGCTTATTAAACTTAAACTTACACAAACACTTAAATTACACACAAATTGAATCGCAAATATAAACCCTTTTAAAAATAAGTCAAATGGCAAGAAAATCAAAAACACTACCACAGGTGCTGGGCATTGAAGATGAGGACAGAATCCTTGAACAATGCTTGTTGTGGCAAATCACAGAGGAGGACCTTGGGGATGTACTCAAGAAAGTTATGTGCTCAGATTTCAATTCAAAAGAAATGCTGTTTGCTGCCTTTTGCATTGGTAAAATGCAGAATGCTGACGCACAACATATCGAGGGCATGATGATGTATATGACCATGCGCAAGATGAAGCAATTGATTGACCAACAAAAAGAGGAGGAATAATATGGAGTATCAAGAAATGAGTTTTGACAAGGTAAAGCTTGATGAGTTCAAGATTGCCTTTGACCAGGCCAAGAAAAGAAATGAGCATTACTTTGTCTTTGATGGTCAGGAGTTCTTTTTGGGATACGCAAAGTATGCCATTGAGCATTTAGAAAATCAGTTTAACCTAAAAAAAGAAGAACATGAATAGCGATAAGATTATGGAGGCAGCAAGACTGCTTCACAAGGGAGGACTTTCAATTCATACCTATGATTTAGATAAGGCGCTTCAAATACTTCAAACGCAAGATTCAGCCCACGATGTAATTCAGGCTTTTGAGAAAAATACCTTTGAGGTTTTTTTAGAATTAATGAAGATTCAGGTTGGTTAATATCAAAAATAATAACAAATAAATGTTACAATCTTTTGACTTTAAGCATAGGATAACGAGTAGGAAAAACGTAATTTTGCAGAAATACAAACACTTTACCATAGAAAAAATGTTCAAGATATTTGTCACAAATATGAAAAGCGGTCACGTTGTTGAGTTTAGCTACAAGACAAAAAGGTCAGCACACAACAAGTTTGTTTCCGTTTGCAACGAGCTCAGCTATAACTACACAGAGGTAAAATCAATGAATGTTGTTATTGCTGGTGGTATTGGTCACGATTTCAGACTTGAGTTAGTAGAGGTTAAATAATTTAAAACTTACACAAATGCACAGAGTACACATCTTTCGCGGTGGCGATGTAGTCACCCACGAGTTTAAAGACCCCAAAGAAGCGGTTAGATTCTATTACCTTTCTCACATCAATCCCAGCGAGAAAACGCACATTGAGCTTATCCCTTATGGCTATGAGTTTTGGGATTTCTTTCCTCCAAAAGTCCTTTCATTTGAAGGCGCTTTTGTAAATGAAATGTTTGTAGGTTCATGTAAGATTGAGCGAGAAACAGGGGCAATTGAGAAAATTGATGGAGTGTTCCCAATATGCGAGCTTGACTTCTCTAAGTTTAGCATTCAAAAACTAAGCGATAGCGCTAAACAGGCAATCACAGGATTACTGTTGTCTGGGGCAAGAGAGATTGGTCGCAATGATGACACTTGCCAAACTTTCTTGATATACGGAGAGCATATGGTTGCAGTCGATGACCTTGGTGGATTAAAGGTATCTCAAAAGCTTTCCAGCTGGAACGATTCAATTGATGAACTAATGTATGAATACCAAATCTATAACGAACATGACGAAATCGAGCAAGACTAAAACAAAGGGCGAAGCCAACGACCTCGCCCTAAGCATTGAACCACCTTTTAGTGAGAACAACAACAACAGCCACAAAGATATGCCCCTATTTGGTGATTGTATCCATAAATTTAGTGACATAGAAATTAAGTTCATTCTGACTCACTTTAATAACGGGAACATCCTCGGTAGACATATCCAAAGAACAGATTTAAGGCACGTTGAACAGGCTTTTGTTCTCAAGGTCATCAGAGGCATAGTTGTGGCCGAGTACGGCTCACTTTTAAAAAACATCATAGAAATCAAATTATTAAACTCAATCAAATGAATACATTACAGCAAACAAGAGGCTATGAAACTTTTAGCAAAGGACTTGTAAAAGAAACAGCCCAATCACTCATCAATGAGGCTCAGGACGGAAACGTAGATACCCTATCAGCACTTGCTCACCTTGAGTTCATGAGTCAGGTAATAGAAATGGCAAAAGATGAGCTGCGTCAACGAGCGGTAGCTGAATTAGACCTATATGGCGCTGAGGCAAAATCAGGAGTTGTAAAACATGGCGTTACTTTCAAGCATAAAGAGTCTGGCGTTCGGTATAGCTATGACAACACCCCAGCTTGGGCAGAGGTTAGGTTAAAGGAAGACGCTGTTGTTGCCGAGCGTAAGGAGTTAGAAGAAAGGCTCAAGGTTTTGAAGTCTAAGCAAACCATTTTAGATGAGACTACTGGCGAGTTGATAGAGCTTTACCCGCCAATCAAGACCTCTAAGACTACTGTGGAAATTAGTCTTTCAAAATAACACGATTGTTTTGTATCTTTATATTTAATTCAACAACAACATGAACAGCATTGAAAAAGCAGCAGCATTTGACATTGAACGTGTCAAGAATTATTTGAGGAGCATGAATCTGGCTTCTAACCTGACTCAGGCAGAGGTTACGCAGTTTATCGAGATAGCACAGGGATTTGGTCTTAATCCATTTAAAAGAGAAATCTACGCAAGTAAGTATGGCAACAACTTTAGCGTGATTGTAGGTTATGAGACTTATATCAAGCGTGCAGAGCGTAGCGGTCGTTTGGCTGGGTGGAATGTTACAACAGATGGTAAATTAGATGACGGAAGCCTGAAGGCAATTATTACGATTCACCGAAATGACTTTACTCACCCTTTTGTGCATGAGGTTTTTTACTCAGAATATGTACAGAGAACAAAGGAAGGTCGCCCGACTAAGTTTTGGGCCGATAAGCCTTACACCATGATTAAAAAGGTGGCAATGGCTCAAGGGTTTAGACTTTGCTTTAGCGATGAGCTTGGTGGTATGCCTTACACGGCTGATGAACTTCCCGACCAGGTTGGGCAGAATCAAATCGTGATTGAGGCTGTTGACCTGACTTCTGTTAAGCAAGAGATTGAAGATTGTCGCCAAATGGATTGCCTTGCTGAGATTTGGAAAAACAATGCTAATCTTCACTCTAATGAAGAGTTTAAAAACCTTGTAAAGGCTCGTAAAGAAAAGATTGCGGCAATGGAGAAGGAAGACAGGGAAGCAGACGCTGAGTTTTTAAGAAGCGAGGTAATCTTGCAAAAGATTGATGACGCTAAGACAGCAGATGAGGTAGTTGAGATTTTGCAGAATGAGGAAGACCCAGAAATCTTAGAAGCGGGCATGAGACAGATTGAACTATTTACAAATTCAAATCAATAATTATGAATCAAACAGAAACAACCGTAGAGGTAAAAGTTGCCACGGGCATCGACAAGGAAACCAAAAACGCACTCAAAGCAAACATCAGGAGCAAGTATGGCTCCATGCACAACTTTTGCAAGATTGCAGGCATTTCTTACTCAAGAATGAATATGTTTTTTGTAGGCAGACTGCGTAAAGACACCGAGGAGAAGATGTATAACGATGTAAAGGTTTTGGTTGACAGTTTGCTTAACCAAATGGTTGACCAAATTATGACCGAAGAGGAGCGTAAAAGTATCCGAGGAATCATATTTTCTAAGTTTAAAAACGTAAGAACTTTTTGTCTTGACCACGATGAATTTAGCATCACTTTCGTGTCTAAAATAGTCAACGGCCAGCGCAGAAAAAAGGATGAGAAGTATGAG
>Ga0315907_10002287_pt1 | contig 24384 bp, 25 predicted proteins | sample LakEriMetagenome_3_FD_203525 | JGI IMG/M metagenome (GOLD analysis project Ga0315907, IMG submission 203525) | Freshwater fungal communities from buoy surface, Lake Erie, Ohio, United States - Buoy 12 MA123 | ecosystem: Environmental > Aquatic > Freshwater > Lake > Lake biofilm | place: USA...
ATTTTCAGAAAGATCACAGGGATGGACCTCGTTCTGGTCATTTAAGCCAGAATGGATGATTGGTCTTAACGGATCATTCTATACGTGGAAGGATGGTTGCTTGTACAAGCACAATACTAACGCTACGCGTAATGCATTCTACTATGACTGGCCTAATACTGAGTACTACACGTATGACTCAACTCTTACCACTGTATTCAACCAGGAGCCAATGTCTAACAAGATGTTTAAGACGGTATCACTTGATAGTACACAGCCTTGGTATACAACTATAACAACTGATCTATCGAGCGGAACAATTTCAGACACCTATTACAAGGAGAAGGAAGGTGAATGGTATGCGTTTATACGTAGACCAGATGATGGTTCATATGATACGATGTCTCTATCTACGCAAGGTATCGGGTCCGTTGTTTCGTACAACTCTGGAACATATACACTGCTATTCGCATTTGATATTGGCACAAGCATAAGTACTGGAGATAAGCTGTACAAGATTAACGGAACAAGTACACTGACCCTACTTGGGACTGTTGCCTCACACACCGCTACAACGATAACCCTTACTGCAGCAACGGCATCAGCCATAGCTCCAGGAAATGTAATTGTATATGTAAAGAACTCAATGGCAGAGTCTTTTGGTGCTCGTGGATACTACATGGAGGTGCAACTTATAAATTCATCAACAACTGAGGTAGAAATCTTTGCAATTTCATCATCCGTTTTTAAAAGTAACCCTTAATTTTACTATCTTTGCATCATGGAAGTAAGATACTTGAATGATGCCGACTACTCAGATACACTGGTCAAGTGGTGGGATTCATGGGGATGGGTGGCACCATCAAGGAAGATGCTTCCAGAAAATGGCACAGGTGGAGTGATGGTAAGCAAGGACGGTATAGATATATGTGCTGGGTTTGTTTACTTCACTAACTCCACTATGGCATGGGTTGAATACATCGTGTCAAATAAGGAGTACAGAATTTCTGACAGAGGAGAGGCTATAGAACTTCTTATAACGACACTATCTGTTATAGCCCGCGACAAAGGTTATGAATTTGTTTATGCGTCAGTCAAGAACAAACCACTTATCCAAAAGTATGAAAGATGCGGATTTAAGCTTGGTGATCAAGACTGTCAAGAATTAATAAAGATATGGCAGCAGTAACAACAGCATTGGCAGCAGGTACAGCACTTGCTGGAATGGGGATGAACATCGGTCAAGCAGTAAAGGCAAACAAGCAAGCCAAGGCAGCGGCAGGAGCTGCGGATGCAGCGGCAAAGCAGATCGCTAATATTAAAGAGCAAAATGCATTTAATAGAGTACAAGTACCTACACTTGGATTCGATCTTGCTCGTCAAGGATTAGACAGAACTACTACAGCAGCATTAGGTGCGGCTCAAGGAGCTGGAGCTGAGGGGGTTATCGGTGCTGCGTCTAATATAGTACAGGCACAGAAAGACCAAGAGCTGGCATTAGCTGCACAGGCTGGAGAGATGGGGATGCAGAGAGATCTGTACGAGGCTTCGGCACAGAGTGATATTAATGCTAGACAGGGAATTAGAGAGTTCGAGCTAGGATCCATGAAGCTTCAAGGAGCACAACAAGCAAAAGCCGATGCTGAGACTAGAAAGGCTGAGGCTATCGCTGGAGCTATTGGATCTGCTGGAAGTGCTTTGGGCTTTGGGGCTGAAATGATAGACCTTTATGGAAGCAAAAGATCCAATTCTGGAGCTGGCAAGCCTGGGTCATTTAAAGGAACAACTGTTCAAACTCAACAAGAGTACTTAAACCAGCTTGAACTGGATAGGTTAGATCAGTTCAAGAATCAAGGAATGAATTTATTGGGTATAAAGTAATGGAATACGCAGGATACGTCTCGCCAGAAAAGTCTGTAGATTGGCAAGCCCTCTCTAACCAGATGGCTGAAAAGATTTACGGAATTGGCACAAAAAGAGAGGCAGAAAAAGAGGCTCTTGACAAGAAGGCTAAAGACCTTGAAAATATAGTTAACGACCCATCTATAATGGGTAAAAGCCAGACGGCTAACCAGATGTTCTTGGATGGAGCATTCAATGCTAAGGATCAGATATGGAAGTGGAATAAGGACCTAAAGGCTGGCATCATCACCCCAAAGGAGTACAGCAATAACATAACAAACCTACAGGACAACTGGTCTATATTGGCATTATCAGCAAAGACATTTGATGAAAGATATCAGGAGGTACTTAAGAGACAGGAAGAAGGCGTTGCTAGTAATCTTGAGCTTGAGTTTCTTGATAGATTCGGACAGATGGCAAACATACCAAACACAAAGATACAGGTATCGCAAGACGGTCGTGTATACATGGCGAAGGTTGACCCGAATACTGGAAAGGTTATTGGAGATGTTATGGATACAAGGACTATGAACATGCCAGAAAACATACAAGTAAATAAGGTAGATGTCGGTTCAACTGTTGAGTCAATGACAGAGGGATGGGATCCATGGACCACATTTAAAGATCTAGGTCGTGGTGGAGAACTTACAATAACAGATATTAGACAAAACGAAGAGGTGTATGGTCCTATGAAAGCAAAGGTAGCAGAAGCTGTAGCCCCTAACTCAAACCCAAGGGCGCAAGTTTCTGTACTTGTAGACAATGGAGTTCTCAATGATCCTTCATACTACATGAATGATGCAGAATACAATTCAAAGAGACAAGAGCTTATTGACGATGCCATTCAGATAAAAAAGACAGCTGGTAGTGCTAATCCAACTCTTACTGAAAAGGAAATAAAGGATCTTGAGACTAATCTTATTAAGATACAAAAAGAACCGAACGGCGTAATAAATCCAGTGCTTACAGAAGAACAGCAGAAATTAGCCAAGGATCGAGTAATGCAGGATGTCGATATTCGAATGGAGCGTAAGGTATCTGGGTCTCCTAAGCAGCAGTGGTCTTCTGGAGGTGGAACTACAACTACAACGACCACCAATAAAGAAGAAGAGATGAAGCGTGGATACGTTGCTGCCGCTAAAGCTTTTGGTATTGATCCATTCAAGACAAAAGAAACTGGTAGTGTTGTATACTCTGGAAATCATGACTTTGGAGGCTTAAGTAAGTCTTATCAGTATAGGAAGACTGGAAAAGGAATTGAGATATACAATGCTGGAGATCTTGACCCTAACACAAATCAACCTATCAAAAAAGGAGAAAGAATGATTCCAGCAACACCTATAAAAATAGCAAAAACACCAGCTGATCTAGCTCAGTATGTATACAATGGTGAACCAGCATCCGCAGGTGCAGACTTTTGGAATGCAAGGAATTTATTCTACGAAGGAAACCCACCAAAAAGCGGCGGTGGTAAGAGCGGATCAGGAGACGATATATTTAAAAAAGAATAGATGAACGATAAACTAGAACAACTATATAATCTGTATAAGAAGAATGGCATTATACAGTCTACTGACTTCAACACATTTTCATCCGCAAGTGATGATCAGAGAAAGAAATTATATGATCTAGGAAGACAAAAAGGTTTGTTTAAGACCACCGACTACAACACGTTTAGTTCGGCATTTAGACCTATTAAAAAAAAAGAACAGTCGGTATCACCATCCGCACAAAATCAAAAACCTACTTCTTCGGCTACTCAGCAAACGAAGAAGCCAAAGCCTTCGGTATCTTCATCAGTAGGAGGTAGGTTTGCTGCTGTTACTGAAGCTGTTGAGAAAAAGAAATCAACAGCTCAGAAAGATACTAAGCCACAAGTAGTTTTCCAATCTCAAGAAGGAAAGCGTAATGATATATTTACTGGATACCCAGGGGAGGAAGGAAAGAAGTATAGACTTGATAACTCAACTGGTAAGCAAGTATGGATGGAGCTCACGTCTAGTGTTGTAGATAATGCGTTTGGTCCTACATATGATTTGACGGGTCAAACCCCTGATTATTTAAAAGTATCTACCAAGAAAAAGAACTATGAAATATACAACACGCCTATAACAGACCCAGCTAGAGTGGCTGAGCTGAACAGGCACTTCAAAAAGAACGCTTCTTCGTCTGAGATAGACCAAGTATTCACTGGATTCCCTGGAAAGGAATCAAATGAATATAGGGTTAGAGATAATAAATGGGAGAGAAAAGAGAAGGGATCTAAATCTTGGCAGACTGTTATAAATGAAGGCTCAATACTTGCTCTAAATAAGCAGTTCAAACAGAATGTAGAACCAACAAAAGATATAGAGAAAGCTAAGATAGATCAAAAGAAAGAAATTGAGAACAAGAAAAACATGAATATCCTTCTTGCATCAATAAACTCAGATCTAGTTGGCGCAGAAGAAGAATATGTAGCTGAAGAGCTTGATAAGAAATTTCCAGGATTCAAGTTTATAGAGCAAGGACCATTCACTGATCAGCTGCTTGTTATTGCACCTAATGATAATAGGGTTAGTATTAGTCTAGATAATTTCACTGATGGTGACGATAGAACACAGGCAACTAGACTTAGAGAGTTCATTAGAAATAATTCAGATCAAAATCTAATACTAGCATCGAAAAAATTATCAGCAGCTGAAGAAAAAGAGAGGAGATTTGTTGAGGAATCAACAAAGACAATGTATGAAAATGACGTACCATCTGAGTTTAAATGGGTTGATGGCAAGCTAGTTGTGTCAACGTATTTAGATAAGCAGAAGGAGACCGAACAGTATAAGAACATAGAGATAGAACAGAAGCTCGCAAGAAAGGAATATATAGACAGGAAAGAGCAACAGTTCAATGATATATATCATCGATTCAAAGGTCAAAAGGCTGATGAAAAAGAAGTGTCTTCTGCATATGCTGCAATCAAAAAGGACGACTACGAGATAAGGAGAGTCAACCAGTATATGAATGACATTAAAGGTACTAGCGAGGATGTAGCTAAGGAAAAGGCTAGTGTTGAGGATTATACAAATGATGCAGTAAATAAACTTAGATCTGGAGAAATAACAAAGGATCAATTTGAAGCTGAGTACAAGCCAGAGATAGATAGAAGAGTTGCAGAGCTAAAGAATAAAGGAAATGCACTTGCAGATGAACTGAATAATATCCAAAACGTAAACAAGGCTATAGAGGAGTCTGTAGCAAAGAATTACATAATAGATGAGGCGACGGGATCTTTTGGTGGAGGTATGACGTCTAAATTTGTTAAGGGTCTAACTTATCTTCCTAGATTAGCTTCGCAAGGAAGTGTATCTGCAAAAGATCAAGAGGATATAGTAAGGCTTATAACTGGGGGAGGAACAACAAAAGAATACATGGAGTCTGAGGATAGATCAGATCTTGTAAAATCATTGTTTGGCCTTTCTGAATCCATGGGTGCATTAGCATCTGGATCGGCATTTGGTGGAGGTGCTGCTACATACGCAGCATTCTACGCACAATCATACTACGAGATGAAGGATGACTTGGATCAAGTAGAAGGTATGAGTGAAACATCAAAGGTACTTATGTCAGCTGTATACGGTGGTCTTAGTTCAGTACTGGAGAAGTATGGTATGGACCTGATTACTCAAAAGTCTGCTATTGGTAAGAACTTTAAGAACAATGTTCTAAAGAAAATGTTTGCTGATCTACCTAAAGATGCGTCAAAGGAGTACATAGATGCAGCAATGATGAATAGCATTAAGATGACGCTTGCTGAAGCTGGATTGAAGTCATTTACTGGATCACTTGGAGAAGGTGTGACTGAATCACTTCAGTCTCTAACTCAAGTAGGAATAAAAGAAGCTTACGACTTGGCTAATGGATCAGAATTCTTTAATAACAAATCTGGATGGGAGATATTATCAGATGTAATATATGAAGGATATCTAGGCGCACTTGGAGGAGGTGTTATGTCTACAGTAGCATCATCTCCTAAAGTCCTAAAGAATGGAGTCTTAAATGCACTTAACGGAGAACAGGCTGAATTACTTATGAATGCAGCCAATACTGAAGGTATTGATAAGGCACTTATAACGAACTTAAAGGCTAGTGTTCTCACTGGAAAGATAACAAAGGAAGAGGCTATCAATATATCAAATTCGTTTTCTAATGTTAAATCAAAGATAAATCAAATACCATCTGATCTGTCTGTTAGTGATAAAGCAAAGGCTCTAGATCTGATGGTTGAGAAATCAACTATAGAAGACAGAATAGCTGGAAAGGATCCTAACCTTGTGTCTAAAGAGACTGAAAGAATAAACGAAATCAATAACCAGCTAAAAACAATATCACAAAATGCCGTTCAAGAGCAAACAACAGGTGAAGTTTCTGTTCAGCCAGAAACCACAACTGGCCAAGAAGTGGAGGGAGGAAAACCCGAAGCAGGACCTAAAGTCGTTACCGAAGAAGAAATCACAGCAAAAGAAAAAGAACTAGATTCTGTTTGGAGTGAAAAAAATAAGCTACAAGATAAACTTGAAGGTCAAGGTCTAACTGAAGATGAAATAAGATCAAATGAAGACTTTAGATCTCTAATTGATAGAGCTGATGTTCTATCTTCAGAGATTTTCAAGCTTAAAGACAGTATTAAAGAAGAAGTAACAATAGACAAGCCTACTATAGCAATAAACGCTACCGTAGAGCTTGACAGGGTTAAGTCTGTTGACATGGAGTCAGAGGACGGTGCCACATTCAACCTTGATGGGACCAAGTACGAGGGCGGTGGGCTTATTGTCCCTGTGGCAAGTACAAACACTACTGTAGAGGAGATAACTCCAGAGATGATAGCAGACTTCGTTGAGGCTAACTCTGGAAAGATTGGAGACAAGAACACTGTAAAGGTTGGTATATACAAATTCCCAAACAGTAATAAGGTGTCTATTGACCTAAATGTTGTAGCTCCAGAGTCTTCAAGAGGTCAGGCTATTGAGTTCGGTAAACAAGCGGACCAGGAATCACTTTTCGACCTTTCAACTTTTGAGAATGTAAAGACTGGAGGGACTGGAATGAATCCAATGCAGTTTACAGACGATCAGTTCAAGGAGATAGCAAAGGCACTAAATGAGGGAAGGGTTCCAAATGTATTTGGTTCTCAGCAACCTGCTGCGCAAATGGATATGGATAACACACTTGAGAGAATCAAGGAGTCATCTAGAAAGTCAGACAGAAAGGCTGTAGGTATGTATAAGGCTGTACGTACAACCCTTCAAGCTTTGCCAGGCGTTAAGATAATTGTTCACGATACCACTGATGCCTATAGAGAGGCAATCGCTAAGGCTGAAGGAAAGACCAAAGAGCAGGTGTCGTTAGAGGAGGATGTAGACGGGGTTTCATCTGGAACATTCCTTGCTAACGGAGAGATACATATTGATGCAACAACTGCGAATGCAGTTACTGTATTCCATGAGGCATTCCATTATGCACTGATGAAGAAAGGTCTTTCTGGGAAGGCAATCAGAGAGATGGTAGATGGTATTAAGAAGTCTGTTAAAAATAAGGAGCTACTTGCAAGAGTAGAGGACTTTGCTAACCAGTACAGCGAAGGCGAGAAGAGCGAGGAGTTCGCTGTAGAACTTGGCGCCTTATTAGCAGCTACAGAAAGCGAGATGCTTACACCTAACAACCTGCAGAAGTTCTTCACAATCATTAACAATCTATTCAAGAAGGTTGGTCTACCAGCCCCATTTACAGCTGCGTCAACTCGTCAAGATGCGATCGACTTCATTAACTCACTTTCTAAAGGACTTCGTGAGGGGACTGATGTTGGGATTAGTGAGGGAATAACATCAACACTAGATGTAAAAGAAAGGAAGAATAGAAAAGTAAATATTGGTGAAGACTACAAGCTTTCATTTGTAACGAAAGAAGATCTCATAGACATTGACGCACTTGTAAAAGATATAGAGTCTAAAGGACAAAAGGTTTGGTTCTGGGTAGCTGATCAGCTAGGAAGAGGTATGTATGATGATGCCGTTATGGGAGATACTCATTACCTTGACGCTGGACCATCATTTGCTCTTGATCCAGAGAATAGATCTAAAGGAGTTATATGGGCGTCTGGAGCTGAGAAGTCATTGCTAGATAAAAACATAAAGAACAGTGATTATATATTCATTATAAGTGGATCACCTCAAAAGTCAAAGCTATTCAATAAGAGTGTATTTGATTTGTACTCAAAAAGAATTGGGGACTTCAAATCATTTAAAAAGAAAGTACTTGAAGCTGGTGCAACCAAGTCTATCCAAGAAGTATTAAATGCACATGACTCATGGGAGTCATTAAGAGATGACGCATCTGTAGATAATCCTAAAACTAAAACGATTGGAACTGGCAGAAAGAAGTTTTTGATAGGAATAACTGATGCATTACAGAAGCCTAATTCTAAGACTTATAAAGTTCTTGAAAGCCTTAACGCTATATTAGATATTGAATCATTAAGAGACGATTTCTATAGGGAGAATGAATTCGATATGAATGATGTTATGATCGTTCTTAAGCCTACTGCTGTTGGCGGTAAGTCGTCTCATTCTACGTATGAAAATGATATACTTGGAGAAGTTGTCGGAGTACCAGATAAGGTTGTGAATGCGGCTGATATTATGCCAGATGATGTATACGAGCAAGTTAAGGACATGCATAGAGCAATGGCTTCACAGAAGATAGCTCCATATGGGTCTGGTGTAAAAAATGTAAAAAGCAGAAGCAAACGAAAGTTATCGCCATCTGTAGCTGAGAAGCTTACTGAAGACGGAAACGGAAACTACGTATTCCAGCACTGGTCTTCAGGGAAGAGGGACGTTATAAAGCCAGGAAGTGGGCAGAACTCAATCACTGGTAAGGATGAAGCTTCATCGCTTTCAGCTGTTGGTGGATTGGCACAGTTCTATACAATGAAAGACCAGTCGGAGCCTGGTACTGGTAACGTGCTACATACGGTACTTGTACCGATGGATAAGGTGTACGACGCTAAGGAGGATCCTATGAACTTCGAGCCAGAGGCTAGAAGATTATTCAATGAGGCTAGACCTGGTCAGGGATTTGACGAGGGGTATAGAGCTGCGTTCATAACCAAGGTAGCAAACCAGAATGGTTTTGATATGACTGTATATCCTTGGAGGAATACGGAGCTTCGTGCTCAAACTACAATAGAACTTACTCCAGAGAGTGTAAATGTAGAATTCAAGGATAGAAAGAAAGATGAGTATAACGTTGGAGATAAAATTAACGTATATGGAAGAGATGCTGTAGTAACATCTGTTGATGGACCAGTAATTAACTACAAAGGTGAAACATCTCAAGGATCTATCAACGTTGAAAGATCACCAAGGTCTATTAGGAAGAAAAGAAAGGCACCAAAAAATGAGGCTATATCTAAAGCCAAAGAAAAGTACGATATATCTATAGACAGGGGTAACAGCGTTGATCAAGCAAGAAAGTCAGCCATGTCTGACTTAAAGAAGAACGACTGGTATGCCAACGCAAGCGATATTGAAAGAGAGGATGCTGTTCGTGATCTTAGAAAGTTTTTTGGTCTGAAAGAAAAGTCTGCTCCTTCAGTAGCTAAAGTTAGCGCTACAAAGAAGACTACAGTAACTGTAGATGAGAAGACTGCACTTAAGGATCAACTGAAGCGTGCAGCTCGTGCAGCCCGTGGAGGAGCCAAGTCGATTAAGGACGCACAGAAAGCTATCGCTACAGAGATAAAGGCGATGGTTGAGACTGGAAGAGTGTCAGTGAAACAAGCTGCATCACTTACAGACAGACTTGCTAAGCTAAATACAGAGAACCCTATCGCTGTTGAGCGATTCTTATCATACGCTGAGCGTGTATTCGAAAGAGCTGACTACGCACAGAGACTGAGCGATGCGTTCAAGGTACGAAGAGCTATCTCTAGATTATCAAAAGGAAAGAGCAACCAAGCTGAAGTAAAGGCTATGGGTAAGGCGTTCTTGGAGATAGATCCGTCAATGGTTGACGACATCGATGTGTACACTGAGATGGCTAATATGATCTATGACGCAATGAAGCCTAGCAAGTCAGCTGGTACTGAGGCGATCTATAAGAATGCTGCAGTTATCGCTGACGTTAATGCGTACACTGAGGAGATGGTCGCAGCTCAAGAGGAGCAGAAGAAGCAAGACATACTTAACATGTACAACGAGCTTGTTACTGCTGGTGTTATCTCTTCTGATATGTCACTGAAAGATATTCAGACGATAATAAGTAAGATAAACGAGAACTTAGAGATAGAGATCGACGATACACTACTGAAAGCTATCAATAGTAAAATAGATACTGGAAGCGTTAAGGAATATAACAAGGGAACATTTGATATGTTGTCCACCCTTGTTAGAGAGACAATGAAGACTGGAGTAGATCCGCTTACTGGAGAGAAGGTCAAATGGGACGATCGTTCTATGGCTCTTATCAAGAAGCTAATGAATATGGACCTAGACAGACTATCTATCAAGGAGCAGTTCAGTGCTATAGAGTCTATTCAGAACTTCATGGTTAACGGTATAACGTCTGGAATAGAAGCTACGGTGAATGCTTATGAGGGTACACTTAATGCGGATACTCTTGCAAATGAAGGAGTTAAGTCTAGAGACTTAAAGGTTTACTTCAGCAAGATGTTCGGACGAATGATGTCTTATGAGTTCGCATCGCTGCCTGTACTTATGGATAGTATGTTCGGAGGTGTAAAGTCTGGTGGTCGTGTCATGGAGATGATGGGCCTTACGAAGTACGCTAACGGAATTGCAAGGGCTACGAAGACAATGACTGGAATAATAAACGAGTACGGCGAGAAGTTCTCTAAGTCGAAGCCTAACGGTGAAGCATTCAACACAGCTAAGAACACATACGAGAGAGGTATGCTATCGTTCTTGAAGCGTACAGTTATGGGTACAGATCTAGAGATGGATGCAGAGCTTGCAAGACGTATCGGGCTACTGCGTGACAGTATTACAGAACTAAGAAAAGGAAGCAAGGAGGATAACGCCAAGGCTGATATCTACGATGAGCTATTTAACAAGCTTGGATTAGATAGAGAGAACGTTAGTATCATCGATATCGAGGCGAGAGTTGACGCTACAAACAGACAAGCTGTAGACTGGTGGATCAGCAAATGGGCTGAGCATTATCCAGACCTATACGATGTAAGTTTGTCAGTGTTCAATACACAGCTTGGGAAGGATCTGAACTATACACCAGACAGATTCTCGAAGATAGAGCGTAGTAGAGCCAAGTCAAAAGAGGAGCAGGACCAAATGCTTGCAAAAGCTGGTGCATTCTCTGTAGGCCTTGAGTTTACTGATAAGAGCAAGTCTGGAGTATTGATGGAGTCAAACAGACCACAGAAGACACCAGGGCGCTTCGTTGATCTTGACTTCGATGTAAGTAATTCATCAGCTATGAAGTCGGCACTGATCGACATTAATACTGCTGGATCCGTTCGTCAAGTTGACGCGTTCTTGAACTCTGAGTCGTTTAGTGATATGATCCCTAACGAGAAGGATTACAAGCTGCTTATCAATAGAGTGAACGACTATATCCGACTTACGAAAAGTAAGGAGGCTATGAGTTATGACTCATTCAAGGAACTAGACAAGGCACTTAATGTGCTTGCTGGATTTGGTACAGTTAAAGCGTTGGGTGGAGTTTTACAGCCTATTAAGCAGGTTATACCAGTTATGATCAACACGCTGGTTAACGCTGGTAATATTAACATGCGTGTAGCATTTGATAAGGACTACAACGAGTGGCTGAATAATAGCGGAATGGCTATTGCGAATAGAGGGATGGAGGCGTCGTCTGCTGTTGAGTCGGCAAACAAGTACTTAGATAAGGTGCCAGATGGTAAGGTTCAGACATTACTAAAGGCAGCTGACTCGGTGAATCAGTTCTGGCTTAAGACGTTCTTATCTAACTCTGACGTATTCATTGCTCGCGCATCATTTGAGGCGTACTACAAGCAAGACCTAAAGCGCAGAGGCAAGGATACCAATATCGACTGGAGCAATCATAAGATCGACCAAGAGGCCGCGAACTATGCACAACACATGGTTGACCGTCAGCAGAACATCTCTGACACGGCGATGGGTGGTAAGATGATGGCGTCTAATCAGACAGGAAGAAAGATCTTAAGAAAGACATTACTTCCGTTCGCTAACTTTGTTATGAACCAGAAGAACAGGATGTATTCTGATATTAGAGCGCTACAGAATCCTTTGGCTACTAAGGAAGATAAGGCTACAGCGTTCAGATCTCTTGTTGGTCTATCTTTGGAGATGATGACATTCCAGGCTATAGCATACGGCATTAGAGAGGCGTTCTCTTACGCTGCTGCAGAATTAGTTGGATGGGAGCCAGAGGATGAGGAAGAAAAAAAGAAACAAGCTAAGTACGCGAAACAGAATGTTGTTTCTCAAGGAGTAAAAGACTTCGTTTCACCAGTTCCATTGACAGATGGTGTAACTCTTCTAGCATTCAACTATCTAGCTGGCAAATTCCAGGACGTATTCTTGTCTGACGGAAAGGATGTAGCAGAGGCTATCAAGGAGAAAAATAAATCTCTAGTCGATAATGGTAACGAGCCAATGACAGCTGATGAGGTGGCTGAATTTACTGACAAATACAACGACGAGCATAAGTGGGAATTCAAGGATAAACAAGAGGTAGTTCCTTTGTTCGATCTTGGTACACCTAGTATTGTCCTTAAGAAGACTTACGATCTTTATACAATGCTTGAGACAGCTAGAACTGGTGAGTTCGAGAAGGATTACCAAGGACGTAAGACTAAGATGTACTTGACTAAGGAAGATAAAGAGATCTTGAAAACTATGGTAGCTCTAGAGTCTGCTTACTTAGTTGGAGCAGCTCCAGTTGAGGTAGGTCAGTTAACCAATAAGGTTGAGTCTTTCGTTAAAAAGAAAGGAATGACTGAAACTCAGAAGGAGAAGTACGATGCTGCTAAAGAGAAGTTTGGGAAGGTTGAGCCTTGGATGATGGAGATCGTTAAGTCTAAAAAGAAAGAAGATGGAGCAATCCAGGAGATAGAATGGGTTAAATCATTCGGAGATCTTAACGAGAAGCAAGGAAGTAAGTATGTAGAGATCTTCAAAAAGAGAGAAGGACAGGTAACATACGATGATATGATGAGAATATCTAAGATGAAGTAAAAAGAAAAGCCCCACCGTAATGATGGGGCTTTTTACTTAGTCATCCAATGGTTTATCTAATAACCATTCGTTTATTTCCCAGTATGAATAGTCTTTGCATGTTATCTCATCAATAGAGTATATCTTCAACTCTGGCCTTTCAGATTTGGCATATTCTATAGCTTTATCTTCGCTTGAGAATACGCCATAACAATCTTCATACTTATAGTAATCATCTGTCACTACACTCAAAACATATACCTTCATACTAGTCATCCAAAAGATTACTATAAAACAACTGGAACACTACACCATACATCACTCGCGCAGAAATCACAATCATTAGGAATCCAATAAGCTGTAGCTCACAAGCATGCCATCCGATTACAGATAGTGCGGTCCATAGAGTTATATTATGTACCCACTGAAAGAAGTGCCATGCGTCTGTTAGGAATACAAGGATGTTGGTAGAGAATAAGAACTTAGATCCCATAGATGGATTATTGTACTTATACTTGTTCCTCCATGAGAACGTTGGGTCCCACCAGTCTTCGTTCATATTTCTAAACACAGACCAACTAAACTTGTGCGCCAAGATATCTTGCGTAGCTTTTGCAGCTGCCGATATCCATATAAGAAAAGAAACTACCGCCCACTCCATGGATTCTTGTTTATTATAGTGTGATAAATAGTAAGCACAAACGTTGCAATTCCGAGTACAGCCATAGCTATGGCGAACCATGTGCCAGTTGTCTCCTGGTTGTATCTGAATAGCTTAATCATAGCTACCATAACTACGAAGGAAAATACTATTCCTCCGTAGTAAAAGATTTTTTCTATTAGTCTCATTAGAATAAGTGTGTTAATTTTGTTTTCATTCTATGCAAATATAAATTTAGTTTTGTTTTTTATATATCCAACTAGCATAGCTCTCAAATTATTTTTGTTGATATTATTGTATATAGAGGCATCATTGACATTGTAATAAAATATGCCATTTTCAGTGTCAAGTACTATTCTAGACCTTGTGTTTTTAAATCCAGAAAACTTATCAATAAGAGCTAATTTTAACATCTGCTTTGTTTCATCAGTCATTGGTCTTCCATGCTTATGTTTGCCAGATTTAATCTTTGATTCCAATATTTTAGCTTTCCATTCTTCAGTGAATACCCTGCCTTTGAATCTGTTTGACAGTTTCTGCCTTGTCTCTTCACTTTTAGTTGTACCATACATTGGATTTTTAACACCAAGCTTTCCTTCAGAAAGTTTTTTAGAAGTATATTCAGAAACAACCCTAGGCTTACCATAAGATTCAGCTAACATAGAATTTAATCCGTTTGGCGCCAATGAATTATAATGATCTTGCCAGTGCCTCTCTCTTACATTCATTTCTTCAAATTCACATTCCTCTATTATTTCAAATATATGATTATCAACACCATGCTTTTTTAGCGAGTTAATTAATACAGTCTGAGTTTTGCATTGAAGATTTTTGTATTGCTTGAATCTTTTATCTACATTCCTGCTCTGACCTATATATATCTTGCCAGATGGTGACTTTATCATATATATTACACACTTCATATTATTAATTAAAGAAATATGTTTTAGTTATCTTTTGAGATGTGTTCTTGGATATATTTTGCATTACAAATCCAGATCGCCCCTTCTTAAAGTTAGTCTGTGCCCACTCAGAAGATGGACTGAATGCTGGATAGTTAAAGTATTCAAACTCATCAGATGTACACATATCAAATAAGCACTGATGAGAATCTCCCTTACTAAACTCTATATTCTCAACAAATCTAAGGTCGCTGTTGTGTCTTATGTATTGAGATATCTTTTCGGAAGTTCTAGGATCTAACATAGGCTTGAATCCAAATTTCAAATTCCTAGAATCCTTTCCGTGAGTTATGATAAACGCATGCTTTCCGACAATATAGTGATTGATAAACCTCTGATGGTTAACCACATCTACATTAGCAAATTTATGCTCTGCTATTTGTTTGAATGCTGAGTTAACTACATATCCGAATGAACCAGCATGATTGTCTTCACATATGTTATTACACCATATGTACTTATACTCACGAGCCAACAAACTTACAAGCAGTATCTTAGCTTTTAGTCCAGTATCAAAAGCTTCTTCATTAGTCATGTTCTGAGGTAGCTTATGACCTTTTCTCGTCGTTTCTCCATCCCATCCATCCATGTAGTCACCAAGCTCATCTATAATAAGAGTGTCGCCAGATTTGTTCTTAAGCACAAAGTCAGCCATTTCGTGTATTCTGTCTGTAAGAACTACTTCGTTCCATTCTGAAGGATACAATGCTAATCCACCTCTGCTAGCGTCCATCCCCACGTGAACATCTGTCCATATAAGCCTATCGACTACATCTCCAACTTGCACGTTAGATATCCTTGCTATTGGCGTAGATGATTCAAGACAGTCAGATATTATCTTTTCGAAGTCTATACTAGCATAAGGATCTGACTCTCCTCTAACATTAATAGAATAGTGCTGACCCTTGTACCAGTAATGCTTAACATCGCTCGGATCTATTCCGTTCTTTTCGCACTCTGCTATAATGTCGTTATCTAGAGCCATGTGTTTCCGTATAGTACGGTTAACCATTATTCTAATAGAGTCGCTGTACTCTAGGTTGCCTTCTTTGCAGATCATCCTAGCGATCTCAACCTTATTCTCAATTCCAGATTCGTGTAGAGCGATAGCCCTACTTTTTATCAGTGATTTCTTCATCTCGGTATGTTTTTTGAATGTCACTCAGGCACTTTTTCATATCTTTGATAGTATTATTGATAGTATTAGTATCAAGGTCCATCATGGCTTCGTACAGGTCTGTACAATGCTCATAGATCTCGTCCATTGTTGAGTTGACATAGTTAACTACACTTGCCATACTTAATTGATTTAGTATGGCAAATGTATTACTTATTTTTTAGGTTAGCAATTCTTTCTTTGATTTTATCAACCTTTTGTTGATCTTTTTTCTTTTCGAAGTACTTAAGTTGGTTCTTAAGGGTCTTTCTTAAATTTACTAGATTCATAAAGCTTAGATGAAAATTTAGGGTTAATAATTTCGTATTCGTATGTAAACTCTGGAAACTTCTTGCTGTCGATTGTCTTCTTTACGAGCGACCTTAGCTCCCATGTAAGGATGTCAACTGGTATCTTGAATGTCTCGTCATTAAGTATAACTGGATGGTTGTATAGCTTTGTAATTCGAATGTCTCTCTTTCTCCTAGCCCTTACGACAATATCGGAGATGTATAGCGACCTGCTATCCATTAACATCAACCATCTCGTTAGCTACCCACTGTCTAAATGCTAGGCCAGCATTATGCTGTTGGTCCGCAAGGGACTTCTTCTCTTCCATTTCAAGTCCCTCAAAGAACTTATTATCTGCTCTTCGTATCTCGTTTAGCAGTAGGTTAGCCTTCTGCGCCATTGAATGCCGAAACACGTTGGTGTCCTTAAGATCTTCAATGAAATCTGCGATTGTTGGAAGTACCGTTGCCAGTGCAAGGTATTTCTGTGATGTTGTTGGGTTACTCATAATTCAAATTCTTTTAGGTATAAATCAATTACTCTCTTTGTTTTCTCAAGGTCTTCCTTGAGTTGTCCTTTCTTACGGCATCTTACCACCCGTTTAATTATATCGAATTCATATGCATTAAGGCCGTGATCTTCAGCAAACTTATACAGACTACCGTTTGAGTTGTCGTAGTGCTGATCAGTATCGCCTGGATCTACATGAAGTTCATATGCAGTTATAGGGAAGAATAACCACTGCCACTTATCATCATAAATGTTGACATAAAGTTCTGCACCAGGTGCATTTTTACATACTCTCGCTTGCACCACGTCATCGACATTAGATACAATAACGTATTCACACATATCTTTAATTCTTACTCTCATAAAACTCTTTTTCATTTAAACTTAATTCATTATAACTATACGACGGAACAGTTCCATACATATCTTCACAATCATGGTATGGAACGGTCTTCGATCCGAAGACTACTCCAGTAGTACTTAGAAGTGTGTACTTCATGTGATACTTGAATATAGCGTTGAATCTTCTGTCGCCTATCCTGCATCTCTTCTGAATGTCTTTCTTCTTCATTCCAAGAGAGATCATCTCCCTTATTACTTCTGTTCCTTTGTACATGCGAATACAATATTACATTGTGGTAAAAAATCAATCAGCTTCGATTGGTCTGCTAATCTACTAACATTAAAGTTATCATCCAATACTTTTGCTGATAAAATTACTATCCTACCATTATCAAGCTCGAATTCGTCAACTAAGATATTGTGCATCTTAGGCTCGTCTAGGTCGAAAGCTTTGATTAGATCACGGACATTAGTATTGATTAGTGTCGTTTTCATCAAAATCAATTTTAGTCTGATTATTACTAATCGACATTAAGTATTCTAGCCGATCTTTGTGCTTTAACAGCAGGTCATTCATTGTTTGTATCTGACGATTAATCGAATCAATGGTCACACGTTCAATAGCCCTCTCTATCCTAAGCTTCTCTTCTGTCCAATATTCCATATACTTTACTTTTAAACGTTTCTAAATCTCTAACCAGCCAGTACTCGCGACCAAGTGCCTCAACCCTCTGCTGGAACTTCTTCTGTGCTTCCTTCTGTGTTCCACGATCGTCCTTGAACTCGCAATAGACGACGGTAAAACCAAAGTCAATTACCGTGTCCGATGCCCCTGGAAGCATACCTGTCGCCTTCTTACGCATCTGCTCCATCATATCCTTACCATCGTTTGGTATTGAGTACATAAGGTAGCGTGGTTCGTGGTGTGCTAGGCAGAACGTATTACGGAACCATAGGATAGACTCTTGCTGTATTCGATCTTCTGAGTGTTTCATCTCTTTAAAAATTTCATTTGTTGCCAAGCCCATCCAGTAGAGTATCCAAGCTCACGACCAAACTGACCCAGCTTATCTATCCCCTGGCGTCTCATGTACGCTGTAGCTTTTCTTCTATCCACTTTACCGACTTTCACTAGTACAGCCAACTCATCTGGGGTACAATCCTTCATCGGTTTGTTAGGTATGTCCTTCTCGAAATACTCTACCATAACGCCAGTCCTAAGATCTTTCACAATCACGGGGAATACGTATCCGCAGTACTCACATACACTGGCTGACCCCACAAGCATCGCCTCGCACTTAGGGCAGTCCTTTACCACTGCTGCTCCTAGACTGTTTCGTTTCTTCTGCTTGAGTGACCATTCCCTTGGCTGTGACCACATCCCGTGACGGGTGTGGTTGCCTCCGAAGTCGAGTACACTAAAGAACGACTTCCCCTCACTTGGTCTAGACCCCCTACCGATCATCTGAAGGAACAACGGAAGACTGTCTGTCGCTCTGTTGAGTATCACACATTCTATAGGTGGGTGGTCATAACCAGCTGTAAGTATGGATGCATTGTTAAGTACCATGAACTCACCGCAGTGAAACCTATCCAGTATCTCCTCACGTTCCTTTTTAGGAGTTTTAGATGTGATGGAGTACGATTCTATTCCGCAAGCATTGAAACGATCTGACATCGCATTAGAATGCTCGATGTTACAGTTGAACACTATAGTCTTCTTTCCTTCGCACCTTCGCCTCCACTCGTCTATAAGCCCATCATATAGCTTCGACTTGTTGAAGTGGTTGAACTGCGATCGCTCTGAGTAGTCTCCACTAACCCCACGTGATAGATCGGAGAAGTCATCAGCCATCTGATACGCCTTGTATGGCATAAGGAATCCATCACGTATAAGGTCTGGAGTATCTATTGGTTGAACAATACTTGTGTAGTACTTCTCGAAGTGCTTTCCCACTGGTGTAGCTGTAACTCCCAACACATAGGATTCTGGATAGATGTCGATGATCTTACTGAAGTTACCTACGTGACACTCATCGATTATGATAAGGTCTGGTCGTATGTTCTCCAGTAGCGACTCCCTTCTGCCAAGCGTCTCAACCATCACAACGAATACGCCTTCATACACTGTTGGAGATGGACTGTCTGGACCTATTATCAGTGGATGTATACCTATCCTTTCAAACGTCTTATAGGTCTGATCGAATAGTTCCGTCCTGTGCGTTAATATGATTACTGTCTTGCTCCTCTCCGCAGCAAGTTTAGCCATGAAGCTAAACGTGAAGGTCTTCCCAGCACCAGTGGGGAGGGCTAAGACTTGACGTCTATGATCCCTCCACCCTTGGCTAATCTGCTGTGTTGCTGTTATCTGGTACTGTCGTAGCATCCTTAAACATGTTTAGTTGTTCTGGTAACTTTACATTCCACAAGATCTTCATACCTTCTGTAGGTTTCCATCTCTTCGGTGATGTGTTGTACATATACTCACCGTAAAGGTCGAGCCACTTGTAGAACCTCCTCTGTAGTATGGGGAACCTTCCTCTAGGACCGTAGTCTGGGTTAGCCTCAACGAATCCGTTGTATACAGAAGCTGCATAGTGTTCTGTCAGTGCCTTAGTCAGATCGTTCATCGGATCCTTAGCCCACTCAACAAAGTCGAACGATGTACTCTGCACTAGGTTAAGAAGCTTGATGTTCTTGAATCCTGTCTGCATTAGACCCTTCTGTAGGTACAGCTGAATGTTGCTAACCATGTAGTTATCAAACCTTGTCCACTCGTTCTTATCCCAGTCGCTGAAGAAGAAGTGTCCAAACTCATCGTAAGGTGTAAAGTCCTTGTTGTAATGAGCGGTCCACTCCAGCTCGTGCTTACGTCTGTCAAACGATCCTCCAGACCCACGGACACCATAGTTGGTTGTAATTACAATCTTTGGTGATCGTTCGAATGGTATATGTATCTCATCCTTGTTCTTCTTCTCTAGTGTTATGCCTCCAGTAATAACGGAGAACAACCGCTCGAAGTCAAAGCTCTTCTGGGCATCGTCAAATACCAGCATCTGTGTATCTGCTGACACCCTCTGATAAGGGAACGACTTGGAGAATGAGAACATCTTTCCATCTATCACAACAGTCCTCTTGATCTTTGCGATGGCATCCATGAATAGGGACTTACCGCTACCACCGTTAGGGTTGTCTGATATCACCTCGTCATTTAATATAACAGCTGGTGACTTGTGTGGTGGCTTGAATGAATGCATCAGGTACCCAATCGTGCTCTCTATGGAGCTAACCTTGTCGCTGTCAGCACCACCTATCCTTGATATGAAACGCTTGTACACACACTGAGAATGATCTCCAACGATGAAGTCCCTGTCTATCTTCTGCTTCTCCCATATGTAGCCATCTATATCCATGTAGTCGATGGTCTCGTACCCACCTGCAGTGATCCTAACTACACAATTCCTAAAGTACAGATATGCCATGTCCTTTGTGTCCCTCATGACCTTTGGCTCAATCGATCGAAGGAAGGACAGGTGATCTTCAGTGAATAGCTTTGTGCGGTCAGCAAAGTAGTTAAAGATAGACTTGTCTTGCAACTTGTACAGATACTTGTTTAGCACCGTGTCCCGTATCTCATCTGTTGTAACATCAGAGATTACGTTGTTGTTGACCTTCACGAATACAAATATATCTCCACCATTAACATAGTACTTTGCAAACCCTAGACCTTCAAGGTACTCCTTGTATAGGTGGTTGATATGCTTTACTGCACCTTTGCTGTTCTTGGTCCAAAATATGGACGGACCCTCATCTGCATCCTTAACGATCTTCTGAACGACTTCAACGTCGATATCTTTCGATATCTGTATGATGTCCTCAGTAGGTGTTCCAGATTTCGCCATCTGCTTGATGGCGTCTATCTTCTCAGTGTCTTCATAGAACTTTGTGCCATGCGCAGCTTTATCCTTATAGGCACTCCAAGCGATCGTAGGTATCTCCCTCTCCATGTCGCCAGCTGTATCATACGAAAGCATGATGTCCCTAGCAGTTGTCTCTGGCACGCCAAACTCATTGAGCGCCTTCGCAAGTACGAATAGGTTATTGTTTCTACTCCCTGGCACCATGCCGAATTCTTTTTCCCACCATATACGTAGACGCTTGACGATCTCCGTCTCGTTCTCCAGTCTAATTGTAGGAGTAGAGTTCTTGATATCCATCGTCTCGACATGGACCTCTTCCCAAATCTTGCTTGATTCATTTATGTATATGTTTGGATCATAGCTCTCGTAACAAACACGGGAAATATCCTTGCATGCAACGTCAAATTCCTTTCTATTGTAGTGTTTCTGTAAGGCCAGAAAATAGTTCTTGTGGTTCTTTATATCTTTCGGTATTCTCACGATTACCTTTAGACCATCACCAGATGGCGATGTGAAGACAGCATATGAGTAAGGGTCACTAGTCAGATCGAATCTAAACTCAGCCATCTCCAGATCGGATTCAAATCCATCGAAGTCCAGACATATTAAACCGCTATGCTCAACGCAAGCAGATGCCGAACGTGCCGTGAACTTTCCGCTGAAGCATATAGCTGGAAGCTGTCTCTTGAGCATGTTCCTCCTATCCTTATCGCTTTCTACACGAATTCTTTCAACCAACGCCTTAGATGAGCCATCTCTGATACGAGTAATGGCAGAAGATACTTCCCTGTGGTATGCTTGAGATGTATCTATTACTGACTTGAAATATGTTATCATGGGCATTAGGAAAAATAACCCCCACCGTGTTGGTGAGGGTTGGTTAATTTAATTTGACTAAAACGGAAGATCCTCTTCCTCTGAATCTCCTAGCGGATCTGGTGCGCTAAGGTCGATGGTAGGGGCTGGCGCTGGCGCTGATCCAACGGTATCAATTCGCCATGCCTCCAGTGTATTGAAGTACTTGGTCTCTCCCTGTGGGCTCGTCCACTCACGACCACGAAGGTTGAAAGACACTTCGACTTCCTGTCCTTCCATAATTGTGTCCAATAGATCGCACTTGTCTTGCGTCACCTGGAAAGAGATTACCTGCGGATACATTGCATCACCGTCTGATACGACTAGATCGCGCTTTGAAAACTTTTCGGACACCTTCACAGTGTCTCCAATGAACTTTACAGTTCCTGTCAACTTGTAGTTACTCATATTACTGATTTATATTGATTTACGTAGATCATAGTGGAGGATTAATTTCTTTGTGCCGTCCTCCATGGCAATAACTTGCTCTCTTCTTCTGTACTTTGCAATCTTAGTCACTGTAAGACTGATTCCTTTTTTGTTTCCTTTTAATCTCATTTGTTGTGTTTATTATATTAATAAATTTTTACTTCTTATAACAAAGCATAAGCGACACTAAAGCGATCGCTTATGCGACTGTTATGCTCAAGTGCTTGATTCTTCATTCTTTAATAAATCTTCTATTGTTCTGAATTGTCTGTTTGTCTTGTCATCAATCCACAAAAAAGAATTCGTTCTACTTTCGTAGCACTCTATTAAGAATAAGTCATCTTTACTGTATTGCGGAGATTCATCTATAGGCGTTTCTCCTTCATATTTAAAGCCCATATCTTCTAAGATTTGATACGTTATTGGTTCATCTGTAATTCTTTTTTGTTCCATTTTATTTTATTTGTTAATATTCCGCACCTAAGCATAACCACACCTTAGCGCAACTGAAGTATGCGTCAAGCTGTTTAACGTTAGCGGTCATGCTAATCGGCTTCCTCTAAATTATCGGCGGACATACCAAAAACACCATACCCACCTAAAAATGGCATTTCATCATTTGACTTTTCACAGGTAATGGTTACGCTTCCATCTTCTTGTTCTTCGTATGAACGTGGACTATATCGGTTTCCAATATCTTCGGTAATTCTTTTGTCTTTGTACTTTTTCCACGGCACAATTTGTTCAGCTACTTTCCTTACATTTTCAGGGCGTTCAGAAAGCCATTTTTCCCATTCTTGTTTTTGTTCTGTTGTTAATTCCATTTTACTTTGATATATGAAGCACGAACCGCTAACAAGTGCTATACAATATGGCGGCTGACGTGCTTCGATTAAACATTTTTACTAATTCAAACTTTGGTGCTTCGTATTGGGCTTTCTGCTGAAACCCCGCCACATCGTATAGCACCGATACGTTATCCACAATTCTTACCCTTCAGCATCTCAATCCTATCCAGAGCATACTTACCAGCTGCCTTAAGCCTACGCTCCATATGGGCCTTGACATCGTCTTCCAATGAAACCTCAACGATCGTGTATCTTAGTCGTGGATCAAGGTCGTCCACATAGTGTAGATCATCCGACTCACCTTCCCACACCATCTCTTCTGGTGTAGACATTAGGACGTGGATGATCTTTCCTTTGGTCCATCCCTTCATCAGAATATACATACGTACCTGCCATGTGTAATCAGAATTCTCGGCGTCTTCTACCGTCTCTGGGAAACTATCCTTGGTCTCTGGACACTTGATATCTATTACTTCACAATCATCGTAATCAACGATGTCTGGATGTCCCTTCACCAGATCTCCATACGTCAGCTCTTCTTCCGACTTAACCCACGCCTTGAGTAGCTGAACGTTCATAAACTCGATCGCTGATTGCTCAACCTCGTTCCCCTTTTCCGTAGCCCTATTGCCACGGAAAGGAGGTCTCTTGTAGTTATAGATTAACTTCTTTACACACTTGTTGAGGTATGTCTTCGCTCCAGCTGGTAGCTCGATGATACCAGCATTAAAGTTTTCATCAATGGTAAGAAGGTTGTCAAGCTCTGCCTTCATGTTGTCAGTTAACTCAAGCTTCTTCTTCTCCTTTGGATCGGTAGAAACAAGGAACGACGCATGCCTGTCAGACAGCTCACCCTTTCTCTTCTTCTGCGCCTCAGTAAGACCATCTGTCCCACTGAATAACGGAGCTATGTTATGCGTTTGGAGTAGCATCTTGTAGTTGTTTTAGTTGTTCTGGTGTAATACTGTACGCTGCCTTCAGTGCATCGATCGTAACGGCACCCTGTGATACCATCTTGATCGCCTTCTGTAGTCCAGTATCGTCCATTGTTTTTAATTGTGCAACAGGTGCTGCAGATTGTTTCGCAGGACGAGTAGAAAAACGTAGCGCATCTACCTTTCCTTCTGGAGACGATACCTTCTCTACTCCCAACACTACCTGTTTACCGATGAACGATTCCAATTCAATACTATCGAACACCTTGGTAAGGCGCTTCATGTTTGTAACGTTACAAACCATCGGCTTCTGGAACTCCTTAAGCTTTAGGAATACCTTCTTCTCCTTTCCCATCTGCC
>Ga0315907_10002288_pt1 | contig 24383 bp, 12 predicted proteins | sample LakEriMetagenome_3_FD_203525 | JGI IMG/M metagenome (GOLD analysis project Ga0315907, IMG submission 203525) | Freshwater fungal communities from buoy surface, Lake Erie, Ohio, United States - Buoy 12 MA123 | ecosystem: Environmental > Aquatic > Freshwater > Lake > Lake biofilm | place: USA...
TGGTTATTGGAATAACCGGTTGATTCCTCTAATTAATAGTTTTTTTATCGGTTTTCAATACCTATAATGGCTAGGCTAGCTAATCCGATTCCATCGGAATCGTAAATTTTTGTTTAAGTAGTGTAGCAAACGAGCGACCCCAGCGGGGTCGAATATCTTTTTGTTTTTGTGTTGCCTAGCTTATGTCGTGATGCTATTCATCTATGAAGATGGCACCGTGGAACGGGTCGTGGAGATGGAGGAGTGATTTATATTAAAATATGTCTCTGGGTGCCGGTCCCTGAGTAGCTAGTGATGAGCTGGACTCCCCTGAGTTTATCGAAGGGTCGAATCATATCGAAGGGCCGCTTTCATAATTCTTCTAAGAATACAGCAAAACCAAACTTCAATTATGTATATCTTTGTATACACATTTGTTAAATAAAAGTACACATGAAAAAAACACTACTCTTTTTAGCTGTCTTCACCTTAGGCACAACCGCCTTCTCCCAAATCCCAAACTATGTGCCATCCAATGGCTTGGTAGGCTGGTGGCCCTTTAACGGCAATGCCAACGACGAAAGCGGGAACGGGAATAACGGAACAGTGAATGGGGCGACCTTAACGACAGATAGATTTGGGAATTCAAATAGTGCCTATAATTTTAATGGGAATGGTAATCACATATTGGTATCTCATTCACCTAATTTTATTAATCCAAATATGAGTTTTTCAGGGTGGGTCAATGCCAGCCAACTTTTGACTTATTTTAATTCGATTGTTAAACATGGTAATTTCACAACAAATGCAGGTGAGCAATATGGGATTGGATTAACTCAGAATGGTGAAATTCATACAGGTTTTAAAACATCTAGTTGCACTGCTGGATTAGGCTGGGATGTTAACATAACGAATAGCATTATTAATCTCAATACCTGGTATCATTTGGTAGTAACTATTGAAACTAACTTTGTAAAAACTTATTTAAACTCAACCTTGATTAGTACTTACCCGTATCTAGGTAGTTTGGTTCTTTGTTCTGCTAATTCTGAGTTAGCTTTTGGAAGGGAATTTAGTTCTTCTGCAAATCATTTTTACGGCTCCCTCGACGACATCGGCATCTGGAACCGCGCCCTCACCGAATGCGAAATTCAGGATTTGTACCATGCGCAGCTGAACAGCGCGAGCTTGTCCATTTCTGCAGGCGCAGACCAGAGCATTTGCGCGGGAGATAACGTAACCCTAAACGGAACCGGAGGCAGCAATTACCTATGGAACAACAACGTGGTGGATGGACAAGCTTTTGCGCCTGCGCAAAGCAACGCTTACGTAGTAATGGCTCAAGATACGCTAGGATGTACCGGTACAGACACCGTGGTAGTTACCGTATTAGAAAACGCAACAAGTACGCTTACCGAAACCGCCCTGGATTCCTACACGCTGAATGGTCAAACCTACACCCAAAGCGGTACCTACACTCAAACCCTTACGGCTGCGAATGGGTGCGACAGTACCATTACCCTAAATCTCACCTTGAATTTCACCGGAATTGACGAGCTGGGTACGAGCGTGAAAAAGCTTGTGAAAATCACCGACCTCAACGGTAAAATCATCCCTCGCCGCAAAAACACCCTGATGCTATTCATCTACGAAGATGGCACCGTGGAACGGGTAGTGGAGATGGAGGAGTGATTTATTGTAAGTCAATTTATTGGTCACCTCCTCTGACGGAGTCTGATACTCGTCAGAGTCATCAGACCTTAATCCCTCCTCGAGGAGGGAAATCAATATTCTTGCCTTCCCCCTTCGCCGCGGCGAAGAAGAGGGAAAGAGGGGGATGACATTAGTAAAATCAGCCCTCGCCGTAAAAACACCTTAATGCTGTTCATCTATGAAGATGGCACCGTGGAACGGGTCGTGGAGATGGAGGAGTGATTTATATTAAAATATGTCTCTGGGTGCCGGTCCCTGAGTAGCTAGTGATGAGCTGGACTCCCCTGAGTTTATCGAAGGGTCGAATCATATCGAAGGGCCGCTTTCATAATTCTTCTAAGAATACAGCAAAACCAAACTTCAATTATGTATATATTTGTATACACATTTGTTAAATAGTACACATGAAAAAAACACCACTCTTTTTAGCGGTCTTCACCTTTGGTATAACTGCTTTCTCCCAAATCCCTAACTATGTTCCCTCCAACGGCTTGGTAGGTTGGTGGCCTTTCAACGGCAATGCCAACGACGAAAGTGGGAATGGAAATAATGGAACAGTGAATGGGGCGACGTTGACGGCCGATAGAAACGGATCATTAAATTGTGCTTATTACTTACCAAATTTGAACGATAATATTTCTGTAACTTGTGCGGCTTCGCCTTACACTGGAAATTCTTTGACTATTTCTTTTTGGATGCAATTCCCGCAACAATATAATTACAGTTCTATCTTCATGGTTAAAAACGGAGTTGCTTGGTCAAATGGTTTTTCAATTTCAGTTGACCAAAATAATGGTGCTTATGGAGTCAACAATTACCAAGTTGCTTTCATTGTTGGCTCTACTCCATGCAGTTTTATTACAAATCAATCTGAGCTGGGAATTTGGAGTAATATTGTTGGGGTATATAATGGCACAGAAATAAAACTTTATTTAAATAATGAATTGAAAACAACAGTCACTTTTAGTGGAAATATATCTTCACCTGATGGTAATTTAGTCTTTTCTGATTGGGATAATCCTTCAACGCCAGCTGTTACTAATAGAAATATCGACGACATCGGCATATGGAACAGTGTCCTTACAGAGTGTGAAATTCAGGATTTATATTATGCTCAATTGAATTTTGCCAATTCGACTATTAATGCTGGTCCTGATCAGTTTATTTGTTTCGGAGATAGCATTGCATTGTTAGCGTCAGGAGGCTTCAATTATCAATGGGATAACAATGTAATTGATGGTCAATATTTTATTCCAACTAGCAATAATCAGTATGTAGTACAGGGTGAAGATTCAATCGGTTGTTTCGGTTATGATACCCTTTTTGTTACTGTTTTAAGTAATAACAGTATTTCAGCCGGCCTAGACCAAAGCATTTGTGCGGGAGATAATGTAACCTTAAACGGAGCCGGAGGCAGCAACTACCAATGGAATAACAATGTGGTGGATGGACAAGCTTTTGCGCCTGCGCAAAGCAACGCTTACGTAGTAACGGCTCAAGATACGCTAGGATGTACCGGTACAGACACCGTGGTAGTTACCGTATTAGAAAACGCAACAAGTACGCTTACCGAAACCGCCCTGGATTCCTACACGCTGAATGGTCAAACCTACACCCAAAGCGGTACCTACACTCAAACCCTTACGGCTGCGAATGGGTGCGACAGTACCATTACCCTAAATCTCACCTTGAATTTCACCGGAATGGACGAGCTGGGTGCGGGCGTGAAAAAGCTCGTGAAAATCACCGACCTCAACGGTAAAATTATCCCTCGCCGTAAAAACACCTTAATGCTGTTCATCTACGAAGATGGCACCGTGGAGCGGGTTGTGGAGATGGAGGAGTGATATATATTGGGTTGGAATAAGTAAATCATCCCCCTTAATCCCCCTTCCAAGGGGGAAATAGTGTCTATTTTAAAGCAAATGTATTTTTCACAACTTCCCCCTTGCGAAGGGGGAAAGAGGGGGATGACATTAGTAAAATCAGCCCTCGCCGTAAAAACACCCTGATGCTATTCATCTACGAAGATGGCACCGTGGAACGGGTAGTGGAGATGGAGGAGTGATATTGTTATTTTATGTCCCTGGGTGCCGCCCTTAGATACGTCCTTCGGACTACTCAGGGACCAGCACCCGGTGGAAGACTAATTCCCTCGCCCTCAAACCACCAGCTCTTTTCCGCACTTAAAATGGCCTTCGGGGCATTCTTTCTTTCCGTGTAAGCCACACGGACGGCACGCAAGTCCCGTAACTTCTTTGACCTCCGAATCATCCGATAAAGGACCAAAGCCAAAGTCTGTCACGGTAGAACAAAAATAGGCCGTTACGGGGGCATTCACCGCCGAAGCGAAATGTAAGGGACCCGAATCATTTACATGATTTCGAACGGCTCCCTTCATGAGTGCGATCGATTCCATGAGCGAGAGCTTACCCGCTAAATTCACGGTTTGTCCTGTACTTTGTGCACGAATGGTTTCGCACAGCGCATGGTCACTTGGACCCCCCAATAGGTAGATCAGATGATCTTGTTTTTTTGAAAGCTCCACCCATTTCTCAATCGGAAGTTGCTTCGTTGCCCACACCGATGCCGGCGCGAAACACACATACGGCGTTTCCTGATATTCCCTAACGTTTTTCATTGCGTCCTCGCTTGGCATAATAGACGGTTTTGCCAAGTGCTTCACACCGAGTGCGGCGATTAAGGTGAAATTCCGGTCTATTTCATGAATGCCTTTTGAGATGGGATGCGGTAGTTTCAAGGTATAAAATCGAGCCAAGGGGTTTTTGTCAAACCCTATGGTTTTAGTTTGGCTTAGCACGGCAATGAGTCCGGAAGAAGCAAAGCGATGCAGGTTTACAATGAAGTCATAGCGCGTTGCTCGGTTGGCTCGAACGAGTCGTAGGATTTCCCGCCATTTTCTCGATTTATCAAAGGTGAGTACCCGATGTATGTTGGGGTGACCAAGCACTAGGAGTTCATTTCCTTTTTTTACCAGTAAATCAACCTGCGCCTCGGGGTGTTGGGCTTTGATGGAATTAACCACGGAGTTCGCGAGTATGACATCGCCAAGGAAGGCGGTTTGAATAATTAAAATGCGCGCATTGTTAGCGAATAACATAAACCTCTCCTCGTTTGATTAATTGATTCCCTGCGGCATCATAAAATTCCATCACGTAAATGTACATATCGTTTGGCACCAATTCGTTCGTGGATTGTAATCTACCATTCCAACCCAGGTTGTAATCCGTGGTTTCAAAGATAATATTGCTCCAACGATTCATGATCGTCATTTTAAATTTACTCGGGTCGATGTTGGTGGCAACAGGCTTGAATACGTTATTTATGCCTTCCGGAAAAACACTGTTCGGAATATAAATGATGGGGGTATAGGTGAGGCAAACCGTATTGCTCGCGCACCGTTCTTCTATTCCGTAATTGTTGATGAGTTCGCGTGCTTCGATGTAGTAACAGATTTCTCCGGGGTACGGACCGGAATCAACACTGTCCTCGATGCTGTATTGGCCATTAGGAACCGTTTGAATGAGGGTAGCAGAACCATCCGGCTCGATTCGGTATACCTCATAGGTACTCACCCCAACTTCAAAACCAAGGTAAGGGGTCCAACTGATTAAATTGATTTGCGTTTCATCATTGGCAATTCCTGTGGCTAAGATGGTGGTGGCCGTATTGGATGGACTGCCAATGTTACCGCAGGTGTCGATGTATTTAGAACGGTAGGTATGGGTTTGATTCATTACATCTGCTTGCGCGTCGGTAAACTGCGCCAAGTTATTTACGACCGTTGCCGTTCCGATTGCCGCAAAATTCCCCGGGGTTTCCTCTCGTTCAATTTGCACCTGGTTAATCCCTGCGTTTTGATCCACGTAGACCCGCACATCCACTGAATTCCCACTTACGCTGGCCGCTTGCAAGTAGTGGAAGTTGGGTTGTCCGGGAAGGGGCACCACAAAGGTATACGGATTTGAAAGCACCGAATTCCCATTGCTGAGGTTTGCTTGAACATATAAGGTGTAGGTAGTTCCTCCGGTAACATCAATGCTGCTGTTTAAAGCAGAGGTGGTTCCCAATAGAATTAACTGACCGTTTTCATAGGAATACACCTGATATGAACTCACACTCCACCCGAGGTATGCGGTCCACACTAAGTCGATGGATTGATCACACGCATTAATAGCTCCGTCTAAGCGTATGCTTCCATTTAACGGAGCTTTTCCCGAGGTTTGGTAGGTGATTGGAACGGCCGTCGTAAAGCAAGAATCAAAGGCCGCCACTGAAAATGTAAACGGACCCGAACCGCTTGGAATATAGGTGTAGGTCGTATTTGCGATTCCCCATACGGTATCGATTTCATACAGCACGTTGTTGGCATCCAAGGTGTAAATTACATAGCCATAGGTATCTAATTGGCTGTTTTGATTCCACGTAAGCACGATATTTCCACTGGATGGATCAAATCCTACGCCTTGAATGATGGGGATCACTGGCGTAAGCATGTCTTCAAATTGGTCGCTTGGGGCATTGGATTCAAAGGTGCATCCGCTATGTGGATAGGTGATTTGATAGCCCAATGTCCCGGAGCAAATGCGCACGGTGTCTTTGTAGAACGTAGTTCCATACGGAACGCTGTCGTATAAAACCCACGGACCGTTATCTGTTTGCTGATATATGTGATAATAGCCTCCCAGATTTATTGCGCTTGGTGCATTCCATTGCAGCAAGGCCGTACCATTATTGGGATTGGTTAATTGAAGAACGATGGGGTGTAAGGTGTCGCTGAATCGCGTGATGCTTCCGTTGCAACCGGATACTACGCCCAAATAAAAATCTTGATTTGCTTGTGCCGAACCGATCGAAAACGTAGTGGTATTGATGTCGTTGATCGTGGTAATCAATCCGTTTTGCAGGGAATACAGGGAATAGGAAACAAAGGTGTTCAGTGGATTTGAAACGGGATTCCATGAAAGTTCATAATTCCCGTTGGAAAAGCTAATGCAATGTAAGGGAGGTGCAGCAATGATTCCAGGATTCCGCACATTGATTTGTACGGTGGCGTAACTTACCTTGGGAACTTGACAATAATTGTCTTGGGCCTTAAACACAAAAAAGTACGGAACGGTTTCGGCCACAATGCCAAAGGAATTGATGAGGTGGTCGCAATCGGTTTGCCATGTAAAAGGAACATTTGCTTGTCCTACTCCGGTGGCGGGCAATCCGGTAGTAAATGCGCAGGGTTCAATGCCACACCCAGTGGCTGCGGTGAAATTGGTTCCGAACATGGGGCCCGTTGCGCTGATGCTCACGGATTGTGCCGCACCATTCTGAAGGAATCCATTATCTGAAGCCAACACATTGAAATTAACCAAGGTGCCTGCATCTACGGTAGTGGTAAATGAACCACTGAACGGGGGCGTGAATTGCGGGGCATTATTGGGTTGACAAGGTACCACCATGAGTTGCATTTCTCGTTCCACCTGTGAAATTAATTGTCCTAAGCGGTAGGAGTATACCTTGACCTTAACTACGAAATTCCCTTGAAGGGTGGAGGTAAAGGTTAATTCCCCATTTTGAGGGTTGAGCTGAGCTGGAATACTTCCAGGGCTAATGGCCGCGGAGGGGGTGGGGGATTGGTACGTAAATCCGAGGTCGAAAGGCACCGGAGCTGGATTTACGGGGGGATTAAAGCTTCCTTGTGGAAAATGGTTGAGGGGTGCGCTGAATTCAAAGCGCAACGAATCCATGTCTGGATCTGTGGCGTTCATGTTGTACACAAAGGGATCACCAACACAACTAACAAAATATGGCGATTGAAGGAATTGTGGCGAGTTGTCTTGACAGCCTGATTGTCCGCCGATGGCGAATATAGTGGCTGAGATGGTCATGCCATAGGTGGAGGGATTGGTGAGGTTGGTGATGGCATTTGATCGTGCGAAATTCTCGTAGGTAAAAATCCATCCTTGAGCCGGTGGGGTACCTGGAAGCATGATTTCAGTAGACCGATAAATGACTTTTTCAGTTGCGCCGATTCCGTTGCCACCATTGGACCCAGTCCCACAATCCAAAGGTTGCGGTCCGCCGGAAACTTGGGTACAGCTTGGTGAAATATCGGTGCGTGAGATATAGTTCACCGTGATGTTCGTTACGCTTGGGTGGTTCCACACGCGGAGATTTTCAGACAACACATTGACCTCAGCCCCGTTACAGTCGCGGTAAAACACCAATTCAAAGAGATATCCGCCGTTTCCACCGCATTTCCAGGTGATTTCTCCACCCATCACATGCGAAGCAAAGGATAGATTAAATCCGAAAAGAAATAAACTGAAAAGTATGAAATATCTCATGCGCGCGTGAGGGAACGTATAATTTTAAGAAAAATTATGTCAACAACTAAGTTTCAACAATATTTTACTATATTTATCAAAAATATCTTTAAAATATGAGAAATCAATTATCTTGGAATAAGTTGATCGCTGCATCAAGTTTATTTTTTTTAGTTTCCTGTGGAGGGTTTAGTGGAGATTATAAGGCGGAAAAAGATCAGGATGGAAATGAATTCAAGACAGTAAAGATTGGCGATCAAGAATGGATGGCCACTAATTTACGAGTAACTACCTTTAGAAACGGTGAGAAAATCCCGCAAGCTAGAACCCCGAAAGAATGGAAGTCAATAAATAATAAACAAATACCAGCTTGGTGTTGGCGAAATTTTAATAAAAAAACAGGGATTAAATATTACAATCATTATGCCTTAACGGACCCTAGAGGCATTGCTCCAAACGGATGGAAAGTTCCCAATGTAAAGGATTTTCAAGTCAATATTAGCCAACGCTCTTGGACAGGTTCATATAGTAGTGTTATGGATAGTAAAGCAGAGGAAGGATGGGGCTTTGGGAATTCAGGTAATAATATCACTGGTTTTAATTCTAAGCCTTCAGGTTACATGGGTTATGATGCGGTTTTATCTGATGATTGCTGTGCATATTATTGGACAACCTCTAGTTATTTGGAGGATGGGGTTAAGAAATCAAAAGATGCGTTGAATGCATTCTATATCCAATTCAAGGCATGTGATTGTAGTGATTATTCCTATGCAAGCAAAGAGTGTGGGATGCCAATTCGCTGTCTGAAAAAATAAACCTAATTCTAATTAATTTAATTCATAAGCTATGAAAGTCATTTTAATCATCGTTTTTATTTTTGCACTTATTTTAGGCGCTGGAGTTTTATTTCTTTATGGGTTTGAAACCATTGCCAATTTTGTACCGGTTCCTGTATCCTTGGCGTTTTTTGTGTTTGGTGTGATATGTTATGTTACGGGCTTAATCATGTTGAGAAAAAGTAAGGTGTATCATGTTGATTCTCCCGACCAAATTCGCTTAGATACTCCCTTATTTGCTGACTACGCGTATATCTTCGGTGTTATTTGCATGGTCGTTGGGGTGGCTACCTTCCAACCACTAATGTCATCATTTTCTGATGCTTGGATTTTATTTTCACTGTTATCATTATTTGCTGTTTATAAGCTGGTTGTAATGGTAATGCGTCTCAAACATGCAATTCATGATAAAATTGTTGTTTGCAGAGATAACATTCAATTAGATGATCCCACAAGTGCCGACTCATTCCACATAAATAAGTCCGATATTGACCATGTAGTTTATTTAAAAACGTTTAGTAGAGGGAGATATGGAGGTTACAGTGCTTCTTCCTTTAGTTTGTCGTTAAGTATTAGAATGAAAGCGGTTGAGGGGAAAGAAGCCCTCATCTACAAAGTTGAGCCGGAATCTATGAATCTTAAATTGTCATATGTGCTTGATGCGCTTAAAGAAATGGATTACCAACTTACCTATAGGTCCAACAAAAGCGATAACGACGAAGAATGGGATGGCCATTCATTAAATTAATCAGCTTACCCCGCGGTAACAATCAACAGTTCTTCTGAATTTAAGTGAATTGAAGCCGTTTCCATGATTTCCGCTGAGGTAATTCCTTCTATGGTGCGCAAGGCATTTTCATAGAAGGTGTAATCCAGTCCTCTGATTTCTGCCATTGAAAACAAATCCATCATGGCAAAGGGGCCATCGGCGCTTCGAAGGAATTGACCGGATAAATAATTCTTCACCAAGCTTAATTCGTCCTGGGGAACTAATTCAGTGCGCATGCGTTCGATTTCTAGCTTAATTTGTACTAAGGTGTCGGCTAAAAATTCATTCCCAACTTCCGTCGCAATGACAAAATATCCGTTGGATTGATTCTCCCCAAGATAACTGCCGATGCCGTACGTATATCCTTTGTCTTCTCGTATATTCGACATCAAACGACTTCCGAAGTATTCGCCCAAGATCGTATTAACCACCGTCATTTTATGGTAATCTGGATGAGATCGGTCAAACAGTATTTTACCCATTCGAATGCCCGTTTGTACCGCATCCGCTTTCTTAACTTCAATGCGTTCGGAAGTTGGCGAGTAGCTTACATTTTCTGGCGGATTAACGGCATTGCTCCAACGTCCGAAATACGTCAAAATAGTTTCTAATTGCGCCGGGCTTGGATTTCCAACCCAATTGATTTTTCGCAGTCCTTTTTTAAAATATGTTTCGAAAAATGCTTGGATGTCAGTTCGAGTAACCCCATCAAAGTCGCCGGGTTGATTAATTCTACCGTAGGGTGTTCCCTTAAACAGCTGTTGTTGGAAAGCTCGTTGCGCGAGGGTGCTTACTTTTTCTAGAGACACCATCAAGTTTTGTTTTCGCTCGGCTTTCAGTTGTATCAATTCGGTTTCTGGAAAGTTGGCATGGTACAATGATTTCTCAATAATTTGAACCAATTGATCCATGGATTCATTCAACCCGAATATGTTTAGGTAGGCATAATCAGCGCTTACACTCGCATTGAAGTACCCTCCGTGGTCATCAATCATGTCGTTGATTTCTGCCATACTTTTGTCGGCGGTACCTGCTAAAAGCATCCCAGTGGTTAATCCAGCTACCGGCTTTTCATGATACATAGACCCAGCGTCAAAAATCAATTCCAATTTAACGGCTTCACTGGTTTCATTGCGCATCAAATACACGGGTACACCCGCCGATGTGAAGTGGCGTTCCGGATCAATGTAATTAATCTCATTGGATAGGGAAACTGAAGGAGCCTGCGAACGGTTTATAGTTTCTGTCATGTTAGTTAGTTTCAGATTCAATGTATAATCGGGAGCAATTGTTCGGGTTGAAGAGCGTTTTGGCGTAGTCTTGTAAATGGTTTGCTTCGATGGCATTATAAATCGCTTCTTCCTCGTTAATTCCCTGCGCATCTCCTAATAATTCGAAGAACGAAAGATTCATCGCCCGGTTTAAAAGTCCTTGCTCTTGAAATGCCTTAGAGGTCTTCCCTTTCATGCGCAGCCTGTTTAAATCAGGGGTGGAAATCAAGGTATTTTTGAAGGTTTCCAGTACGTCCCATAATGCTTCATCCAAGGCCTCGAAGGTTTTTCCAGGCATAAGCTTACCAGAAACTATAAATAAGCCTTCATCGAGCGAACCCAAGATGTAGGCATTGATTTCATGAACCAGCGCCTTGTCTTTTTTAAGGCTCAAATACAACTTACCTGATTTGTCTTTTCCTACTTCATCCGAGAGTAAGTCGGCAAGGTAATATCCTTCCGATTTACGTTCCGACATTTTAAAAGCGTAATAGAACGCTGAAGCCGGTACGTTTCGCTTGAGCGTCAAGGTTCTATATTCGTTTTGCGGCGGTTCCTGCATCAAGATCCGAGCTCCTTTCTTTTTCCCTGGGATGTTTCCATACCACTTGGACACCAAGTCTTCGATTTGGTTATTTTCGTAGTTTCCTGCAATCGTTAGTATGGCATTTCCGGGGTGATAATGTGTCCCAAAAAAGGAACGCACATCATCCATGGTGGCTTGTTCAATGTGGCTGATTTCTTTCCCAATCGTAGCCCATTGATACGGATGGACCTTATACGCCAAAGGTCTTAATTCCAACCATACATCGCCATAGGGTTGATTTAAATAGCGTTGCTTAAATTCTTCAATGACCACGCTGCGCTGCACCTCTAAACTTTTATCAGAAAAGGCCAGCGATAACATGCGATCGCTCTCAAGCCACAAGGCGGTTTCAATGTTTTGGGAGGGGAGCACATCGTAATAATTGGTGATGTCGTTGCTGGTAAATGCGTTGCTTTCTCCTCCGGCACGCTGCAAGGGGGCATCAAAATCTGGAATATTCACAGAACCACCGAACATCAAATGTTCAAATAGGTGAGCGAACCCCGTATGATTCGGGTCTTCATCCCGCGCACCCACATCATAGAGGGTATTAACTACCGCCATGGGTGTAGTTTTATCTTGGTGAAAAATAACCTTTAACCCATTGGGCAAGGTAAAGCGATGAAAGTTAATCATACTGTTAAATTCGTTAATTGTTGAGCTGCTCGGTTAAATTCTTCGATCATTTCGTTGACAATCTCACCCGCAGGTTTTACGCTGCGAATCAGTGCTGAAACTTGTCCAACTTCTAATTCACCCGCATCCAAGTCGCCTTCAAACATGCCTTTTTTTGCTCGACCTCTTCCCAGGTGTGCCGCTAATTCTTCGGAGGTGCCCTGACGTTCGTAAATTTTCTGAATTTCTTCTGCGAACGGATTGTTAAGTAAGCGCACCGGCGTAATTTCCTTGAGGGTAAGTTTGGTGTCACCTTCTTCTGCCTGAAGAATTCGTTCCTTGAATGCCCTATGTGCACTCGACTCCGGCGTAGCAATAAAACGGCTGCCCACTTGAACGCCATCGGCTCCTAAAATCATGGCCGCTAACATGGCTTTGCCACTTCCAATGCCGCCCGCTGCAATCACGGGAATATCAACGGCTTCAGCAACAGAGGGAATTAAACACAAGGTAGTGGTTTCTTCTCTACCGTTGTGTCCGCCCGCTTCAAATCCTTCGGCCACGATCGCGTCTACGCCCGCTTCCTGTGCCTTTAGTGCAAATTTCTTGGAAGATACCACGTGAACCACCGTGATTCCCGCCGCTTTTAATCGCGCGGTATGCGCTTTTGGATTTCCTGCAGAGGTAAACACAATGGGAACCTTTAGTTCAATAATGGTGTTCAGGTGCTCCTCAATATTTGGATATAATAAGGGTACATTAACACCAAAGGGTTTGTCTGTTGCTGCTTGACATTTTAGAATTTGTTCCCTTAAAATCTCGGGATACATCGATCCTGATCCAATCAATCCCAGTCCGCCAGCGTTGGAAACAGCGGAAGCTAATTCCCATCCGGAGCACCAAATCATTCCGCCTTGAATGAGTGGGTATGTTATCTTAAAAAGTGCTGTAATTCGATTCATGAATAGTATGCTGTAAGCGAAGTAAAATTACAAAAAAGGGCGCTCCCTGCGGATTACTTTTTTTCACCCGAATAAAATCCGTATTTTTAAACCGATGAAGTGGTGGGTTTTATTTCTTGGAGTACTTTATTTGGCGGTTGAGGTTCATGCACAGGCACCTCAAGGGAATTTTCAATCCATGCCGGCATTGAATGCCATCCAGTTTTTTGAGAACAAAGGACAATGGCCATCAGAGGTCTTGTTTAAAGCTGAAAAGGAAGGCGGTAAGCTGTGGGTGATGAAGAATAAACTGATTTTTCACCAACAAGATTTGAGCGCCATGGCGCACGCGCACGACCGGGGTGAGAAACAAAAAAATCAAGACATTCTGGAACATGCAGTGCATGCAGCCTTTGTTAACTCGCTTCCATTCAACACGCTGGAGAAATCGGGAGCAACTTCGTTTTATCACAATTATTTTCTTGGAAAAGATTCAACTAAATGGGCTGCTGAAGTGCATGGATATGATCGCGTAGTAAGGCATCAACTGTATCCAGGAATCGACTTAACATTAAATGCGACAGGCCTCAATCAAGAATATGGATTTGTAGTTTCACCCGGTGCGGATCCTACTCAAATTCGTATGCAATATGCGGGACACAGCAAACTCAGCGTGGACAGAAAAGGGAATTTAGTAATAGAAACGCCCTTGGGTCAAATCAAACAGGAGCAATTAGCTGCATTTCAGGAGATCAATGGGCAAAGAATATGGGTGGATTGTAAATTCATCGTTCAAGGAGATGAGGTGGTTTTTCGCTTGGGTTCATATAATAAATCGGTTCCCTTAGTCATTGATCCGGTGTTGGTTTTTGCCACGTATAATGGGGCATTTTCAGATAATTTTGGAATGACTGCAACGTATGGGCAAAGCGGTGCGGCGTATTCAGCGGGGATGGTATACGGAAACAACTTCCCCATGCCGAACGGATCTTCGTATGACCCTACCGGGAATTTTGTCGCCATTGGTGGGAATTACGGAGTAACGGATGTGTTTATTACCAAATACAATCCAACCGGAACAGCCATGCTTTGGGCTACCTTCTTAGGCGGGGGCGATATGGTGCAAGGAACGGAGACTGCGAACAGTTTAATCTGTGATTCCGTGGATAACATATACATCTTTGGTGCTACGTCGAGTATTGATTTCCCGACAACAAATGGGGCCTACCAACCCGCACACGCTGGGGGGGTCGCGAATGCAAATTTCCTTTACAATGGAGTGTATTTTCTAAATCAAGGAACGGATTTATTCGTTTCCAAACTCAGTGCAAACGGTCAAAACCTCATGGCCTCTACGTATGTAGGCGGTACAGGCAACGATGGGGTGAATTATAAAATCACCTCCCTGCCGTACAACGGTGCATTTTTGTATGATTCCTTGACCACCAATTACGGCGACCAGTTCCGCGGTGAAATCATGCTGGATCAGGCAGGAAATGTATTAATTGCCTCATGTACTCGGTCAACGAATTTCCCAACAGTGAATGCGTTTCAAGCTACGAATGCTGGGGCACAAGATGGTGTTATTTTTAGGTTGAGCCCTTCGTTTAATGCCTTGCAATTCTCCTCATATTATGGCGGAAGTCAAAACGATGCGTGTTATTCGGTGAAAGTGGATACACTCAATAACATCTTTTCTTGCGGTGGTACCTCGTCTACGAATTTAACGGGTACCGTTGGCGGACTCATGGGCGCTTATCAAGGGGGAAAATCGGATGGATTTGTGATTAGGCTGAACCCAGGAGGAACAGCAATCACTGCAGGAACGTACTTAGGGAGAACCGATTATGACCAAGCATTTTTTGTAGAGGTAGATCGAAATAACAACGTATTTGTACTGGGTCAGTCGGTTGGAGGGATTTTTCCAACGTGGAATGCGCCTTACACCAACCCGAACTCCAGCCAGTTTGTAATCAAACTAACCAATAACCTATCTACCAATCAAGCGAGTGCAACCATTGGGAACGGGAGCAGCCAGATTAATATTTCGCCTTCTGCCTTCCTGGTAGATATCTGCGGAAATATTTACATCTCCGGTTGGGGAGCCAATATCTTGCAAAATGTCCCAATTTCTGGAATGCCCATTTCGGGTAATGCCTATCAGCCGAATACCACCGGGTTCGATTTCTATTTGATGGTCATAGAACATGATTTCTTGAGTTTACTTTATGCTACCTACATGGGCGGAACTATTTCTACAGAACACGTGGATGGTGGAACGAGTCGCTTTGACAAAAATGGGGTGGTATATCAATCCGTTTGTGGGGGCTGTGGCGGACACAGTGACTTTCCCATTACGCCAGGCGCATATTCCAGTGTAAATAACAGTACCAATTGTAACAATCTCTTATTTAAGTTTGATTTCGAGTTAATTCCTTCCGCGCAATTTATTGCCAATCAAACCATTGGGTGCGAGGATTTTCAAGTGACATTCAATAATTTTTCTTCGCAGAATGATGATTATTTATGGGATTTCGGGAACAACAATACCAGCTCAACGGTGTTCAATCCAACCGTTACCTACACGAATCCGGGGCAATACCAGGTGTATTTGTATGTGACAGACAGCATTTGCAACTTAACAGATACGGCTGAAATTACCATTACGGTATTGGATTCTATTGATTTCGCGCTGTTTGATACCCTAGCGCTGTGTTCGAATACACCGTATGCGTTATCGATAAATACCAATGGAGCAGCTAATGAATACCTATGGGGTACTAATTCCACGTTTAATCCGCCCCTGATTCCAACTGTTAACGATTCAACCGTGTTGATTTCAAATAACAATCCCGGATGGTATTATGTATCTGCTGCTAATGGGTATTGCTCCAAAATGGATAGTGTGTTTGTTCAATTTGATGTTCCCGTAATCGCGAATTACCAACCGAGTCCGGAAAGTGGGTGCAGCCCGGTGGTGGTCGATTTTAATAATTCCTCCACGGTAACTAGTAATTTTTATTGGGATTTCGGTAATGGAGTAATCGACTCGCTTACCTTTGAACCGCAAGTAACTTATACGGTCCCTGGACAATACATCACCGAGCTCGTTATTTTTGATTCCGTGTGTAATGCCTCCGATACGGCTGCCGTTACCATAACGGTTTATCCTTCGGTCAGTTTCTCCTTGCCTAATGCTATGTATTTGTGCGTGGATTCTACCATCGTGCTGTCTCCAAGTACCTTGGTGGGTAGTCCGAACGCTTTTGTTTGGTCAAGTAATAATCAATTTACCGATACCTTGAATAATCCGGTGCAAGATCCTTCATTAGAGGTCTTGGTTCCAAGCACGGCAACCTATTATTTGACGGCAGGAAATGGAAATTGTTCATACACAGATTCCATCAGCATTACGGTGTTTTCAGAATCAATCAGTATCTCCGGACCTGATTCAATCTGTTTAAATAGCCCAACCCTTTATACCGCAATTAATAATTCCCAAGAAGTGTTTAGTTATGTGTGGAGTCCAGCGGCAATCATCCAAGGTGCAACGAATCAAGCGGCTGCGACCATCTTACCGCAAGCCACGCAATACCTGTATTTAGAAGCCACCAGTGCGAACGGGTGTGTGGTAGAAGATTCTGTTTATGTCAGCATATCCTACATCAATCCAAGTTTAGTGCAAGCCAGTGCTAATCCACCTTTAGTCACCCCGGGATCCACCATTTCGTTGACGGGCACTCCATCAGGTTATCCGATCTATCAATGGGTGCCAGCGGCTCCGGTGCTCAACCCGAATGCGCAAAATACGCAAGCCACGGTAGATGAAACCACGGTCTTTACCCTCTATGTTTCAGACGGAGTGTGTACGGTGATTGATACCACAGAAGTGAAGGTCTACGAGATTATTTGTGATGGACCTTATGTCTATGTGCCAAATGCATTTTCTCCAAACAATGACGGGAATAACGATGTGTTGTATGTACGTGGACTATTTGTAGAAAAAATGATCTTCAGGGTGTTTGACCGCTGGGGCGAATTGGTATTTGAATCAACGGATGTGAATTTCGGATGGGATGGAATCTATCAAGGAAGAAAACTCGATCCGGACGTCTACGACTACTACCTGCAAGTTACCTGTTATGGGGGCTTAGAAAATATTATCAAAGGAAACGTAACGTTAATGAAATAACTTAGAGGGAAATGGCACTATTTCAAGAGGCGATTGTAAAGAAACATTTAAAGGATTTAGACCCACTGGCCCTTGATATTGCATACAATGAATATTTAAAGGTTTATTCTACGGAAAAAATCAAGAATATACGAATTGCTAAAGAAGAACAATATCAAGAAGGATTTATAAAAGATATTTTTGGTTCTGTTCTTGGATACTCAGTTTATCCTGAAAGTCCATATAATATTGAAACTGAAAAAAAGAATGAGGGCAACGCTAGAAAAGCGGATGGAGCGATATTGAAGGATGAAAAAGTAGTTGGTGTAATTGAATTAAAAGATAATAAAACTAAAAATCTAGACACCGTAAAGGACCAAGCATTCGGATACAAGAACAATCACAAGGAATGCAGTTATGTCATTTCATCCAATTTCCATAAGCTTCGGTTTTACATAGATGATGCAACTGAATACGAGGAATTCGATTTATACAATTTAGATAAAGAATCATTTAAGCGATTCTATCTCTATCTCAGGAAAGAAGGGCTATTGGATAAAAACATACCTAAGTTACTGCGTCAGGAAACAAAGTTTCATGAGGAAGAAATTTCAAAGAAACTTTACAAAGATTACTCAAACTTCAAGGGTAGTTTTTTCGAGAATGCGTTAACGAACAACCCCCAGTTTGACAGATTAGCTTTATTTAAAAAATCACAGAAATTTCTAGACCGAGTCTTGTTTGTTTTATTTGCTGAAGACAAGGGGTTAATTAGCACCAATTCAGTTGTACAGATTGTTGAAAAATGGCAAGCCCTACGGGATGACGCATTTGATACACCAAGACCCTTGTACGCATTAGTTCTTTTGTTCTTTAATAATTTGTACTTAGGTAAAAAAGATAACAATGGAAACGTTCTTATACCTGAATTTGGGGGCGAGTTGTTTGCTCCAGATGAAGTTTTAGATCAATTAACAATTGATGATGATGTACTCAAAGATGATCTTTTAAAATTATCTCAATACGACTTCAACACCGATGTAGACGTAAACATACTTGGTCACATCTTCGAACACTCATTGAATGAGGTGGATGATGTGGAAGCAGAACTACGTGGTGAACAATTGGATAAAACCAAAAGCAAACGGAAGAAGGATGGTGTATTCTACACCCCGAAGTACATTACCAAATACATTGTAGATAATACACTTGGTAAACTTTGTTCAGAAAAGAAATCAGAACTAAAACTAGACATAGATATTTTCATTGATGACTTCCAAAAAACAGATGGAAAACTGAATGAAAAGGGTAAAGACCTTTTTGAAAGATTGAACACCTATAAGTCTTGGTTACTAACTGTCAAAGTGTGTGACCCGGCATGTGGTAGTGGCGCTTTCCTAAACCAAGCACTGTCTTTTTTTATTGAAGAACACAAGTTTGTGGATGATCTAATCGCAGAACTAACCAATTCACCACTGCGTTTATTTGATACGGATCTACAAATTCTGGAAAACAATATTTACGGTGTTGACATCAATGAAGAAAGTGTTGAAATAGCTAAGCTTTCTTTATGGTTAAGAACTGCACAACCCGGTAGAAAATTATCCAATTTATCAAATAACATTAAATGCGGAAACTCACTCATTGATGATCCAAAAGTTGCTGGTGATAAAGCGTTTAATTGGGGAAGAGAATTTCCTTCCGTGTTTATTGAAAAGAACAAATTTGCATTTCATATTACCACAAGTTTACACGATAGCCGGACTTCACCGAGAATGTTAGAATTCAAGGTTCGAGAAAGAAGATTTGATGGTAGTAAACCGAATGCCGAAGTGAATCCATTAACAAAAGAAGAAGAGGAACTTATTGCTACTACGGTTTCTGAAATTGCAAAAGAAGATGATTTAAACATAGCAGCCTTCAATCTTTGTAGGGATCATATGCATATTCTTTTGGTTTGTGAAGAAGGTGAAATATCGAGTATCATGCAGAAAATAAAAGCAAAAACTGCAAGAGCTGTAAATATCCTAAGAGGAATTACAAAAGTAGTAGAACATGGACAAACCTCCCACAACAAGGGAGCAGGCTCCCTTGACGAAATAGAAAGGGAAACCTCCCGCAACAAGGGAGCATGCTCCCTTGACGATACAGAAAACACAGGCTCCCTAGACGATCGTAGCGCTATACATCGCATCGACACACCACGCGGTGAAAAACAAAACAGCCTGTGGACGCAAAAATTCGGATGTAAACCCGTGAGATCAGACGAACAGTTCTGGAATACCGTTCATTATATTGAAAACAACAAGGAAAAACACAATCTTGCTCCTAATCCAAAATTAGAAACTATCATTCGTGGCTTTGTCAAAACTTACGAAGAGTGCCTTAAAACAGAATATACAGGTGGTTTCGATGTGGTGATTGGGAATCCACCTTATGTCAGAATGCAAAACATTGATATCAATTCAAGAGTTTATTTCTCCCATAAATATACAACTGCGTATCAGAATTACGATTTGTATGTCTTGTTTACAGAAAAAATACCTGCGTTAATAAATTCGAATGGAAGAGCGGGATATATAATGCCCAAGAAATTTATCACCTCTGAATATGGTGAGCCTTTAAAAAAGTTTATATACGACGAGAAATTATTGGAAAGTTTTGTAGATTTTTCTAATGTTCAAATTTTCGATGATGCCACAACCTATACTGGAATGTTCTTTTTCAAAAAGGGTCAAGAGGCATATTTTGACTATAAAAAAATTATTGAAGACCCTCAAAAATCTTTGTTCGACAATCCTTTTCTTCAAATTAAATATAGCAACCTCGAAACAAAAAATTGGATATTTCTCAATCAGATTGAATCCAATTTGTTCGACAGATTATCTGGGTTTCAAAAACTAAAAGATACTGATTGTTCAATGTTTGTAGGGTTACAAACTAGTGCTGATCCGGTTTTTATCATTGAAAAAAGAGGGGACACGTTTTACTCCAATTTTACAAAAAAGGAATATTATTTCAAAGATTATGAAATCTTGAAACCCTTATTAAAAGGATCAGAAATCAAAAGGTACAGCACACCGGTAGTTAGTTATTATTTGATATTTCCATATCAAATCATTGATAATAAACTTAATCTAATAGGTTCTGATATTATGTCTTCTCGTTTCAATGATATATGGGAATATTTATTGGAATGTCAGGAAAAATTAAAGGGCAGAGAAAATGGGAAAATGGATACCCCACTGTGGTATGGATATGTTTATTTGAAAAACATGACTGAATTTGATAAACCTAAAATCATTACTCAAGTTCTCTGCAAGTCTCCATCGTTAACAATTGATTTTAATGACAAATATTATTTTGTTGGTGGAGGAACTGCGGGAGGATATGGTATAAGACTAGGGGATCAAATCAATCAATATTTATTAATTGCTATATTAAACTCAAGACTTTCGCATTGGTATATTAAGCAATTCGCATCACCTTTTCAAGGTGGGTACTTTGCTTACAATAAGGGGACTTTAGGGGAGATTCCCATACCAAAGACCACTGCAGAAAACAGACAAATCACAAACTCAGTATGTCATGTTTCTTCTTTAAATGATTCCTTGTTAAATCGAAGAAATAAATTCAAGCAATTTTTTAAGGTAAAGATCGGAATTGAATTAACCAAAAAGTTAGAGAAATGGTATGAATTGGTATTCACGGATTTCATCAAAGAATTAAACAAAGGGATAAAAAATCTAAAAGAGCCACCATTATCCAAGAAAGATGAATTTGAATGGATGGAATTGTTTGAGGAAAACAAAAAGAAAATTCTTGAACTAAAATCTAAAATAGACCAAACAGATAAAGAAATTGACCGTATGGTGTATGAGCTTTACGGCTTAACGGAAGAGGAAATGCAAATTGTAGAAAACAGTTAGAATGGAAGCAATATGGCATCACAAATGAATAGAAAAAAAAATAACCCATGAAAAAAATCATCACACCCAAATCAGAAAAATTTTTAGAACAATACCTCAACAACGCGAGTCCTACCGGGTTTGAATCGCCCGGACAAAAATTATGGATGGATTATATGCGGCCCAATACCGATGAATTCATCATTGATAATTACGGTTCGGTTGCTGCGGTTATTAATCCTGGAAAACCCTACAAGGTGGTGATTGAGGCGCATGCCGATGAGATTTCATGGTTTGTACATTACATTACCAGCGATGGCTTTATCTATTTGCGAAGAAATGGCGGTTCCGATCACATGATTGCCCCGTCGAAACGCGTGAATATTCATACCGATAAAGGCATTGTTCGGGCGGTATTTGGATGGCCTGCGATCCACATGCGCCATGCCAAGGATGAAGCGCCAAGCATGAAAAATATCTTTTTAGATTGTGGATGTGCGACCAAGGAAGAAGTGGAAAAACTAGGCGTGCATGTAGGCTGTGTTGCCACCTTTGAAGATGAATTCATGGTACTGAATAAAAACCGCTATGTCGGTCGTGCCTTAGATAATCGGGTAGGTGGATTTATGATTGCTGAAGTAGCGCGAATGCTCAAGGAAAAAAAGGTGAGCCTTCCCTTTAGTTTGTATGTGGTAAATGCCGTACAAGAAGAAATAGGCTTGCGCGGTGCAGAAATGATCGCCCATCGAATCAAACCAGACGTGGCCCTAATTACTGATGTGTGTCACGATACTGGAACTCCGATGGTGAGCAAAATTGAAAATGGCGACCAGAAATCTGGGGAAGGACCCGTGTTGACTTACGGTCCGGCGGTACAGAATAATTTTTTACGTCAGATTATTCAAGTAGCAGAAAAGAATAAAATTCCATTTCAGCGCGCAGCTGCTTCACGTTCCACGGGAACGGATACCGATGCCTTTGCGTATTCGAATGAAGGCGTTACCAGTGCGCTTATTTCATTGCCATTACGCTATATGCATACTACGGTGGAAATGGTTCGAAAAGAAGACGTAGAATCGTGCATTGCCTTAATCTATGAAACGGTGAAATCCATCAAGGCCGGGCAAGATTTTAGGTATTTGAAATAAATAGGTAAAAAGTTTCCTTTATTTGACTCTAATCATAATTTTAAGGTAACTTCGAGATAAACTTAACTCTATGAAAACACTTTTATGCGTGGCATGTGTATGCCTTTTATCTTTTGGATCAACTTTTTCGCAGGCCATTAATGAGGGCTTTTCGAATGTTGCAGGTCTAGCGGCTGCGGGTTGGAATCAACAAAACTTGAGCACCCCGATTGGTGTCAGTCCGAATTGGGTCCAGGGTGATCCAGTAAATATGCCTTTTTCAGCGAATTCACTTCCAGCAAATTCATACATTGCAGTAAATTATAACAGTGTTGCAGGTGCAGCAACAATTAGTAATTGGTTGATTTCACCAATGCTAAATTTAAGTAACGGTGATGTTATCACGTTTTACACTAGGGGAACAGGATCTATTTATGCAGATAATTTACAGGTCCGCCTAAGTACCAATGGTTCAAGCACAAACGTTGGCGCGAGCAACATATCCGTAGGTGATTTTTCCAATTTACTTCTTGAAATAAACCCAACCTTGACCGCAGCCCTATATCCAGCCATTTGGACACAATACACGATAACAATTTCTGGTTTGGCTGCACCAACGACCGGTCGTATTGCTTTTCGATATTATGTGCCAAACGGCGGACCCACTGGGTTAAATTCAGACCTTATCGGGATCGATGATTTTGTGTACACACCAGTTCCATCGTGCAACCTTACTACAACGGCAAGTGCCAACAACGCCATGGGGGGCGCACCCAATGGATCTATAAACCTAACGGTGAATGGTGGAACTGCTCCGTATTCATTTATGTGGAATAATGGTCAAACAACTCAAAATGCGACCATGCTTCCTCCGGGATGTTACACGGTTGCGGTTGTGGATGCTACAGGTTGTCAATCCACTGTTACTTCCTGCGTTATGGGTCTTTTAGGTCCAATACTTTATTCTAATTCCAATGTGGTGAGTTCATATCAGGTAGTCAATGGCGGTTTCACGCCTCAATGGGTTTGTCAGAACGATACGTTGTATACCGATGGAGGGATCATGAAAATTTATCTTGAATCTGGCGCTACCATGATAACCGGAGGAGGTATAGACACGATATATGCAAAAACAGGCGCAACAATTGTAATGAGCGGAGGAATTCACGTGATTTATCACGAACCTGGTGTGAATTTGGTTATGAATGGTGGGATTCCAACCCTTTATCCGTGTCCGAGTTTAGTATTTAATTATTCTCAAGCACCTGCCAATGGGTGTGCGCCAGTTCCTGTGTGTAACTTGACAGCGAGCACAACGATTAGCAACATTGATTGTAATGGACAAGCATCCGGTTCTGCGAGCGCCAACGTTCTGGGTGGTGTAGCACCGTTGACCTATGCATGGTCGAATGGAGCTACTTCGCAAACGGTGAATAATTTACCATCGGGAACCTACACCGTAACAATAACGGATGCCAATGGGTGTATAATTACAGAAAATTTAACGATCACAGAACCCGTTGCCCTTGTGGGTAATTCCTCGGTTACAAATCCGATTTTATGCGCTGGTGGTATGGCTACCGTTATTGTATCTGCAACTGGCGGAACAGCGCCTTACACAGGTATTGGCTCTTTCTCCCAAAGTGCAGGACCACAAACATATACGGTTACCGATGCGAATGGATGTTCATCCACAACCACGGTAACTATCACTGAACCGACGCCTCTTTCTGCAGTAACCACGTCCACCGATGAAATGATGGGGATGGACGGAACGGCTACCGTTACGGTTACTGGTGGAACTCCGAGCTATATGTTTTATTGGATGCCAGGGGGCGCTACAACGGCCTCTATTAACGGATTGGCTGCTGGAACTTATTCGGTCACGGTATTAGACGCCAACGGCTGTGGAGATACCTTGGAAGTGGTAGTAGGATCTCAGGTTTCATTGGATGAAGCGGGACTATCAAGCTTAGTGCTTTATCCAAATCCGAGCGCTACGACCATTACAGTAAGTAATAGTGCTTCTACCGCTTTTGATGAGGTGGGTATATACACCTTGGAGGGAAGACTCCTATTTGAGTTTGCTTTAGGAGGAAACGAATCAAGAATCTTAGATATTTCCA
>Ga0315907_10002290_pt1 | contig 24348 bp, 21 predicted proteins | sample LakEriMetagenome_3_FD_203525 | JGI IMG/M metagenome (GOLD analysis project Ga0315907, IMG submission 203525) | Freshwater fungal communities from buoy surface, Lake Erie, Ohio, United States - Buoy 12 MA123 | ecosystem: Environmental > Aquatic > Freshwater > Lake > Lake biofilm | place: USA...
AACTGAACGGTCTCATCGGTACACTTTGGCATCGGCGGTCCTCGGTTTTCATTGGCTTCAGCTACCTATGAAAACGCGCCTCGGCACGAGGCCGCCGACCTGCTACTGATGAAATATCCGGGCTAGGAAATGGTGTAAGTCCTTGAATGCGCGGCAAGTCGCGGAGGGTGAGGCCCGTGCCACGCGCCGCGACTGGTCCGTGCACGGCTTTGCCGCCACCGACAGCGGTTCACCCCGTGTAATGCCGATGCAAGGTTCTTCACGCCCGGCCTCAGACCTGCATGACCGCGACCGCCTGACCGTCTCCAACCGAGTCTCCCTCGGCCACCAGAATCTCCACCACGGTGCCGTCGCGGTTGGCCATGATGGGAATTTCCATCTTCATGGATTCCACCACGAGGATGGTGTCGCCTTCTGCGGCGCTGGCGCCGGCCGGCAGCACAATTTTCCAGACCCTGCCGGTGACTTCCGATTTCAGCTGTTCGCGTGCCATCTTGTGCGTTTCTCCTAGGGGGCCAGCAGTTGCTGGCGGTGACGGTCGACGAAGTCCGTCGAAAGAGTGCCGCCGCTATACGCGTCGCTCGTGAGCACGCGCTGCAGGAACGCGCAGTTGGTCTCCACGCCCTCGACCTGCAGTTGCGCGAGCGCCGCGAGCATGCGGTCGATGGCTGCCGCGCGGCTCGCGCCGTGCGCGATGATCTTGGCGACGAGCGGGTCGTAGTGGTGCGTGACGGCGTCGCCGCTTCGCAGGCCGCAGTCGACGCGCAGGTCCTTGCCGGTTTCCGGAAGCCGTAACGTCGAGAGCGTGCCGCACGAGGGCAGGAAGCCCTTGGCGGGCCGCTCGGCGTAGAGGCGGCACTCGATCGCGTGTCCGCCCGCGCGCAAGTCGGACTGCTGCAGGATGGGCGCGACGCCCGCGGCGAGCTGCAGCTGCAGCTTCACCAGGTCCACGCCCGCGACCATTTCCGATACCGGATGCTCGACCTGGATGCGGGTATTCATCTCCAGGAAGAAGAACTCGAAGCTTTGCGAGTCCATGACGAACTCGACGGTGCCGGCGCCACGATAGCGCTGGCTGCGCGTTAGCGCGACGGCGGCATCGAGCATGCGCTGGCGCACCTCCGGCGGGAGCCCGGGCGCGGGACTTTCCTCCACGATCTTCTGAAAGCGGCGCTGGATCGAGCAGTCGCGCTCGAAGACGTGCAGGGCGCGGCCGTCGCCGAACCCGAACACCTGCACTTCGACGTGGCGCGCGGACTCGATGAAGCGTTCCAGGTACACCGTGCCGTCGCCGAAGGCTCGCGCGGCCATTTGTTGGGTCGATTCCACCGCGTCGCGCAGCGCGCCGGGGGATTTCACGACGCGCATGCCGATGCCCCCACCGCCCGCGGCCGCCTTAACCAGTAGCGGAAATCCAACGGCGGTGGCGGTTTGCTCCAACTCCCGCACGTCACCGGCACCAAAGCGGCGGCTGCCCGGCAGCACCGGGACACCGGCGGCCTGTGCGATGTGGCGCGCACGCTCCTTGTCGCCCATGGCGTCGATGTCGTCCGGCGTGGGGCCGACCCACGTCAGCCCGGCCGCCTCGGCGCCGCGCGCGAATTCGGCGTTCTCCGACAGGAAGCCATAGCCCGGATGTATCGCATCGGCGCCAGTGCGTTCTGCCGCCTGCAGGATGCGAGCTGCATCCAGGTAGCTTTGCAGGGGCGGCGGCTCGCCGATGGCGACGGCCTCGTCCATCATCTTTACGTGCAGCGCGTTGCGATCCGCCTCCGAATAGACCGCCACCGTGGCCAGGTCGAGTTCGCGGCAGCTGCGCGCGATGCGGCAGGCAATTTCGCCCCGGTTGGCGATGAGCACCTTCTTCATGAGCTCGCTATCCTCCTAAACTGTGGGCTGCAGCCGGCTGATGGCGATCTCCTCGTCGCCGAACACCTCGGCGCGCGTGAGCCGTCCGCTCGCCGTGGCGAGCATGGCCGCCAGCAGGCGCCGGCCGGCGCTTTCCAGCGACTCACCGGCGAGCATGGGACTCACGTCGACGTCGACGTTGTCCGCGAGATGCGTCGCCGTGCGCGGATTGCCGGTGATTTTCATAGTGGGCGCGACGGGGCAGCCCATGATGTTCATCTGCCCCGTGGTGAACACGATGAGCTGCGCGCCGCCCGCCGCGAGTCCCGTCATGGATTCGGCCGCCGGTGCCGGCGTGTCCATCAGGAACAGGCCCTTGCCCGTGGCGCGGGCGCCGCAGGCCAGCACGTCCTGGATCGGGGTCGTGCCCCCCTTGATGATGGCGCCCAGCGACTTTTCCTCGATGCTGCTGATGCCGCCGCGGATGTTGTCGGGCACCGGGTTCGCGCCGCGGATGTCCACGCCGCGCGCTCGCGCATCGTCCTCGATCCGGCGCACGGACGCGTAGATCGCCTCGGCGACCGCGGGCGTGCGCGCGCGCCGCGCGAGCACGTTCTCGGCGCCCATCCATTCGGAGGTCTCAGACAGGTAAACCACGCCACCTGCATCCACGACACGGTCAGCGGCCCAGCCGAGCGCGGGATTGGAGGCGATTCCTGACGTCGTGTCCGTGCCGCCGCATTCCACGCCGAGTATCAGCTCGGCGAGTGGCACTTCTTCAGCCCGCTGCGACGAGGCGTCCTGCACCATCGGTGCCAGCAGGCGCATGCCGCGTGCGATCGATGCGACCGTTCCGCCTTCTTCCTGCACGCAGATCGAAGCGACCGGTTTCCCGGTGGCCGCGACAGCTTCGGCCATTTTTCTCGCGGACACTGCCTCCAGGCTCACGACAAGCACCGCCGCGATGTTTGGATTGGTCACCAGTCCCAGCTGCGTGCGGCGGAACAGTTCGTCGTCCGCGCCGAACTGGCCCCGGCCATACCAGACCGGCAGCGGCAGCGTGCCGCGCACGAGCCGCGCGAGGTGGCGCACGATGCCGTTGCAGTTGTCCATTACGGACAGGATCGCGACGTGGTTGCGGATGCCGGCGCGGCCGTCGGCGCGCCGGTAGCCGAGGAAGGTTGGGTTCATGCTCTCTCCTGCGCCGCGGCGACGTCGCCGCGGCCGCGCTGGCTCTCAAGGTTGTGCACGTGCACGAGCCCGCCGAAGGGGATCTCCGATGCGGCCAGGCCGATGGACTCGCCGTACTTGGTCACCCGCCCGCCCGCGGGGATGCGGGCCAGCGCGATCTTGTGGCCGAAGGGGATGGCCTCGACCGCGACCACGCGGACGTCGGCCGCGTGGACGGTCTCGCCCTGCGCAATGTCCGCGAGCGCCGTGGCGACGTTGTCCCGCGGATGCAGGATCGTGACTTTCAATTCCATGCTGTCTCCGCAACTGTGGCGCGTGCGAGCGCCGACAAGAGAACTTCGGTAGTGGACGCCTCGGGCAGCGAGCGAAACGCCTGCTGCAGCCCGGCCGCCGCCGCATTGCCCACCGCGGGTTCCGCGCAGGCGAGGAACTTGGCGCCGATCTGCGATGCGTCCATCGGATTGCCCGGGCTGCCCACGTTGTGCGCGACGTAGACCTCGTGCACCGCGCCGCAGCGCAGCCGCACGCGCACTCGCGCCGGGAAAGATTCGGGATACTCGGCCAGCTCGGCGACGCGATGCGTCACGCGCCTCGCGATCGCTCGCGCGCGCGGATCGGCCAGCGCGGCTTCGCTGAAGGACATCGTGTCGAGCCGGCCGTCGAGCAACGCGCGTGCCATGCAGTACGGCGCCGAGAAGCGCGCGGCATAGGGAGTGCGCACCAAGACCTTTTCCCGGGCGGGCTCGTGCACGAGCCGCGCGTAGAGCTCGGGCACGTCGCAGGCGATCTCCTCGATCTCGTCCAGGCGGTCCGCCGCGATCGCGCCTCGCTCGCGCAGTTGCAGCATCGCCTGCACCTGCGGATGCACGCACAGGCACGCGGGATAGGGCTTGGGGCTCATGCACTCGACTTCCCACGGGGCGCCCAGTGGCGCATCCACCCGCGCGGCGCTCACCTCGGTGCGCGCGAAGGACAGGAAGACGCCGTCGCGCTCTTCGAAGACGGAGGCCGGGCCGCTCATGCCGGCTTTGGCGAGACGGGCTGCGCGTATGCCTGCCAGCGCGGACCAGCCAGGATGCATCTGCTTCGCGTCGCTTCCGTCGGACAGGAACTCCATCAGGCCCGAGGCCATGCTGCCCGCGATGCCGAACGCGTGCAAGGCCTGGGCGTCGTTCAGCCGCAGCAGCCGCGCAGCGATGGCGGCGGTAGCGAAGGTGCCGAGCACCGCCGTCGACTGGAAGCCGTAGCGCTGGAAGGCGCCGGGTGCGAGACGGCCAAGGCGCGCCGCCACTTCATAGCCCACGACCGCCGCGGCGAGCATGTCGCGGGCGGTTGCAGCGGTGACCTGCGCGAGACCCAGCGTAGCCGCGACGATGGGCGCGCTGGAATGCATGACGGCGGCCGCATGCAAGTCGTCGAAATCGATCGCGTGCGAGAGCATGCCATTGGCGAGGACGGCGTCGTCGATACCCGCCGAGAAGCCCGCGCCCCACACGGTCACAGGACCGCCGCCCGCTTCGCGCGCCACCTGGACGCCGGGCGTGCCCGCGCGCATCGACAGGGCGGCGAGTGCCACGCCGACCGTGTCTTCCATGCAGAGCGCCGTCCGTGCCAGTACGCGCGGCGGAATCTCCGAGGCTGGCAGTCCATGCAGGCGCCGGACTAGCAGCTGCGCGATCGTGGCGGCCATCAGGCGGCTGGTCCGATGCGCCGAAGCTCGAAGCGGCCGCCGCTCTCGCAGCGCAGGACGGCGCGGCCGAAGGGGCCCAGTGCCAGTCCGGCTTCCGGCGCGGATGACGCGATGCGAGCCCAGCCGCGCAGGCTCGGCCCGCCGGGGTTGGCGATCTCGCACAGCGCGTCGTCCGCGAGGCTCAGGCGCTTTGCGACGGCGGGCGTGATCTCGAAGATGCGCCGCGCGCCGCGATACGCATCCTCGCCGGTCGCGGCGATGGCGAGCATCACGCGCGCATCCTCCAGACCGTGGCGCTGCTGCAGACTCGCGAGTTCGTCCACCTTGCCGGCGTCGGTGAAAACCACGCCGAAGCGGTCGCGCGCGACTTCGCGGCTGGTGAAGTCCAGTGCGACGTCGGCCTGCACGGCGGCCAGGTCGCGCTGCGCCGGGTCGCCCCAGGCGCCGCCACCCGCGGTTTCCATGCGCACGATGTCCTGGGACCGCAGCGCGAAGGCCGCGATCTTGCCGGGGATGGGCGATGTGGTCACGGGCTCACCGCCGCGCAGGACCGTGAAGCGGTTGCCTTCACCCGGGCTCGCGCCGCCGACGCCGTAGGGCGGGATCGTGTTGCGGTCAGAGAGCACAGAAAGCACCGCGCCCGGCTCCAGGATGCGGATGTCCCGCCGCATGCCGCAGCCTCCGCGATAGCGCCCGTGGCCGTGCGAGTCGCGACGGATCGCGATCTCTTCCACCCGCAGCGGCATTTCGCTTTCGATCACTTCGGCCGAGCCGATGGAGTTGAAGTCGCCCTCGGTGTAGGTGCGCGTGGCATGGCTGCCGTCGCCTTGCCGCGTCGCAGCCGTGCCGCCCGCCGGGTATTCGTAGAACAGGAAGAAGGGCCGGCCATGGGTGGTCGAGGCGTCGCCGGCGATGGAGATGTGGTTGCCCGTGCCCTTGAGATCGCCCACCATCTGAAGCGGAAGCGCCTGGCCGAGCGCGCCGGCGATCAGCGAGTCGAGCAGCGTCTTGACTTCCACCGAGCCCGCGCACGCGACCGGCGGGCGCGCGTTGATGAAGGTTCCTTCGGGCGCATGCACGCGGATGGGCTGGAACGAGCCGTGGTTGATCGGCGTGTCCGGATCGAGGAAGGCCTTGAGGATCGTGCCTGCCGAGTTGATCGCCATAGCCGGACCTACGTTGGTGGGGCCGGCCGTCTGCGCGGATGCATCACAGAAGTCGACGTCGATCCAGTCGTCGTGCACCGTCATGCGCAGGCGCGCCACCAACGGCTCGTCGGTGTGGCCGTTGCTCTCTACGTAGCCTTCGGCGCAGTACACGCCGTTAGGGCATTCGCGGATGCGCTGGCGCATCACGGCATCGGCGTTGGCCAGCAGCGTATCGGTGGCGTCGCGCAGCGTCTCGGCGCCAAAGCGGTCAGCCAGGCGACGCACGTGGTCCGCTGCCTTGACAGCCGCGCCCATCATGGTCTGGAAGTCGCCGCGCCGCTCGGCCACGCCCCGCATGTTGGCGAAGAGCAGCTCCATCACTTCATCGTGCAGTCGCCCTGCGCCCGCGATGCGCGTCGGCGGAATGCGCACGCCTTCCTGGTAGATCTCGGTCGCGCGGCCGGAGATGCTGCCCGGCGTCATGCCGCCGACGTCGCCCCAGTGACTGCGCACGGCCGCGAAGGCGAGCAGCCGGCCTTCGACGAAGATGGGCGTGAGCAGCAGGATGTCGTTCAGGTGCGTACCGCCCGTGTACGGGTCGTTGTGCAGGAAGGCGTCGCCGTCGTGGATGTCACCCTCGTAGCGCCGCAGGATCTCGGCTGCCGAGTGCGGCACCGCGAAGATGTGGATCGGGTTGTCGTCCAGCGACTGCGCGAGCAGCTTGCCTTCGCGCGTGAGCAGCGCGCAGGAGAAGTCGTGGCCCTCGTAGATGATGGAGGAGAAGGACGCGTGGATCACGTTGGCGCGCATCTCGTTGACAACGGCGACCAGCGATTCGCGTATCAGCTCGAATTCCCCGAAGCGGGCCATGGCGGGAGTCCTTGTGTTCAGGCGGCGGAGTGGAAAGCGCGGAAGGTCCGAGGCGGCGTACGCCGGTAGTCCTGCGCGCGCATGAAGGCTTCGTCGACCGTGATGCCGAGCCCCGGCTTCGTCGGCAGCTCGATGTAGCCCTTGACGGGCCTGAGGGAGTCGGGCGCGATCTGCCGCGAGATCGCCTCCAGCGGAACGAAGTATTCGGTGAGCAAGAAGTTCGGCATGCCGGCCGAGGCCTGCACCGTCGCGGCCAAGGCGAGCGACGTGGAGTTGTAGTTGTGCGGCGAAATGCCCACGAGATACGGCTCGGCCATCATGGCGATCTCGCTCAGCTCCAGGATGCCGCCGACATTGGACACGTCGGGATTGATGATGTCCGCGGCCCGGCGTTCGAACACCTGGCGGAAGCCCGACTTGGCGTAGAGCTCTTCGCCTGTGACGACCGGCGTGTGAATCCGCCCCCGGACCTCGGCGATGGCCTCGAGGTTGTGCGACTGGCACGGCTCCTCGAACCAGTAGATCTCGTGTTCCTCGTAGCGGCGCGCGAGCTCGATCGCTTGCGCTGGTGCGAGCCTCCGGTGGTTGTCGATGAGGATGTCCACGCCGTCGCCCACCGCCTGGCGCACTTCGGCGAGAACCTGCACCGCGTAGTCCATCTGCTCGCGGTCGATGAAGGTGCGCCAGGGCTTGGGCAGCGGATCCATCTTGATCGCGTCGAAGCCCTGTTCGACGACGGCGGCGGCAGCAGCGGCATAGTCGCGCGGCCCCTCGAGGCCGTAGGTCCATCCGTTGGCGTAGGCGCGGAAGCGCTCTCGCACTGGGCCGCCTAGCAGGTTGTAGACGGGCTGGCCCAGTGCGTGGCCGGCGGCGTCCCACATCGCTTGCTCGAGCCCACTCAGGGCCGCGAAGAACTCGAGCGAGCCGCGGCGCTGCGCGTAGTCGTCGAAGGCGATCTGGCGGAAGTTCTTGATGCCGAAAATGCTGCGGCCCTTCACATAGCGGCCGAGCTCCGTCAGCTGCTCCACGATCGCGCGGTCGCGGTCGTACTGGGTGTAGGCCTCGCCCCAGCCCACCACGCCGCCGGCGGTCTCCACGCGCGCGAAGACCAGGTTCTTGCGCCAGTCCGGGTTGACGACGAAGACCTCGACCCGCTCGATCGCGAAGACCGATGCGTCAGCCTCGCGTCCCAGGGCCTGCAGCGGCGAGGTGTTCACGGCGCGCTGGCCTCGGCCAGCGCCGCGTCCACCGCCTCGCAGGCCCGGTCGATTTGCGCGTCGCTGATCACCAGCGGCGGCGTGATGCGCAGCACGTTCGCGTTAACGCCCGTGGTGGAGATCAGCACGCCGCGCTGCAGCATGCTCTTCTCCATCTTCTTCGCCGCGTCGGCCGCGGGCGCCTGCGTCGCGGGGTCGACGATCTCCAGGCCGATCATCAGGCCCTTGCCGCGCACGTCGCCGAGGATGGGACGCCTCTTCTGGATCTCACCCAGGTTCTTCATGAAGCGCTCGCCGGCCGAGGAGGCGCGGTCCATCAGCTTTTCGCCCTCGATCACGTCGAGCACAGCGTGCGCCGCCGCGATACCCAGCTGGTTCTTGGCGCCGTAGGTGGTGAAGTGGTCCGGCGGCTCGAAGGCCGTACCCAGCGTCTCGGTGGCCATGAAGCCGCCCAGCGGCACGCCGCCGCCGATGGTCTTTGCGAAGGTCACGATGTCCGGCTTGGTCCCATACCAGTCGTGCGCGAACCACTTGCCCGTACGGCCGAAGCCCACGAACACCTCGTCGTGGACCAGCGTGACCTTGCTGGTGTGCAGGATGTCGCCCACCTTGTTCCAGTAGTTGTCCGGCGGCACGATCACACCGCCCACGCCGAGGATGGGCTCGGCGATCATCACGGCAGCCTCGCCGGGCACGCGCGTCTTGATGGCGTCTGCCACCGCGTCCGCGCATTTGGCGCCGCAGGTGTCGGGTTTCGCGCCAAAGGGGCAGCGATAGCAATAGGGCGCGTGCACATGCACGACACCTGGGAAGGTGCCGAAGGTGCCCATGCCGCGCTTTTGCTTGGAGATGCCCGTGAGCGCGGAGGTGAGGCACAACCGGCCGTGGAAGCCGTGGTCGAAGGCGATGATCCCGTAGCCCTGCTTGCGCGTGTTGAAGGCGTGCTTCAAGCTCGCCTTGATCGCGCCCTCGTTCGCTTCGGCGCCGCTGTTGGCGAAGAAGGTGCGCGCAAGGCGTCCGTTCGTGAGCGAGGAGAGCCGCTGCGCAAGTTCGAGGGTGACGCGGCTGTGATAGCGGCCCGGCACCTGCAGCAGCTTGTCGGCCTGCGACTTGATGGCTTCCACCACCTTCGGATGGCAGTGGCCGACGCTGGCCACGCCCGGGCCGCCTTCGAGGTCGATGTAGGTCCTGCCGTCCTCGTCGAATACCTCCGAACCCTTGCCGGTGGCGACCACCGGTCCGATGTTCTGGTTGACCACGAGGAATCGGTTGAGCTCGTCCGCGTCATTCATCAGGGCTACTCCTTTGGGGCTGTTCGGTGGGGGTGTGTCAGTCGGCGTTCTTGCGCGGGCGCCCACGCTTGCGCGGCTGAGGCTGCTCCGGCTGGTCCACGGTGGCCAGGAAGCGGTCGCGTCCCGAAATCAGGTGCTGCTCGAAGAGGCGTCCCGCGAGCTCCTGATTGCGTTCGGCGAGGGCGTCGAAGATGGCGCAGTGCTCCGCGTTGGAGGCCTGCATGCTGCCTGCCGAGCGCAAGCCGCGCAGGCGATACAGGCGCAGCTCCTTGGACAGCGAGGTATCCAGTTGCGCAAGGCGCGGGTTGTCGCTCATCACGAAGATCTGGCGGTGGAACTCGATGTTGAGGGGCAGGTATTCGTCGGCCGAGTTCGCGGCGTCCATCTGCCGGATCAAGCCCGCGAGCACCTGCACCGACGCGGCCGTGGCGCGGCGCGCCGCTTCGGAGGCCGCTATGCGCGCGAGCGCCACGCGGATGTCGAAGATCGCAATCACGTCCTTCAAGCTCACGTTGCGCACGAAGACGCCGCGGTTGCGGATGATCTCCACCAGTCCCACCTGCTCCAGCGCGCGGGTGGCCTCGCGCACGGGGGCGCGGCTCACGCCGAGCTTCTCGGCGATCTGCTTTTCGTTGATGCGCGAGCCGGCGCGCAACTCGCCGCTCAACATCAGCTGCTCGATCTCCTGCTGGATCGCGACGCTCAGCGAGTGATCCTGACCCGGCTCCATGGTGTTCTCCTCCCTCATCGCACGGTCTCCTTCTCTCCTACTGCGAGAAGACGACGAGCCGCTGCTCCGTCATCTCCTCGATCGAGAAGCGCGGACCCTCGCGCCCGAGGCCGCTGTTGCGGATGCCGCCGTAGGGCACCTGGTCCGGGCGGAAGCTGGAGGTGCCGTTGATGATCACGCCGCCGCACTCGATCTCGCGGATGGCACGAAAGGCCGTGGCGAGCGACGCAGTGAAGATGCCGCAGTTCAGGCCGAAGCCGCTCGCGTTGATCCAACGGATCGGCTCGTCCAGCTCGCCATAGGGCCTCACCACGATCACGGGACCGAAGATCTCCTGACACACGACCTTCATGTCTTCGCGGGTGTCGGTGACCACCGTCGGCTCGATGTAGGCGCCCTGGCGCCTGCCGCCGCACAGGATGCGGGCGCCGGCGCCGCGGGCTTCCTGCAGCCAGGACTCGATGCGGATCGCGGCCGCCTCGTTGATCACAGGGCCCACGTCAGTGGCCGCGTCCATCGGGTCGCCGAGCTTGAGTTTGCGCACGGCGGCCACGTGCAGCTCGAGGAAGCGGCCCAGTACGCTGCGGTGCACAAAGAGGTTCTGCACCGAGATGCAGCTTTGCCCCGCCAGGCGCGTGCCGTGCAAGGCGGCCATGGCGGCGGCCTTATCGACGTCCGCGTCGGCATGGACGATGTTGGGCCCCAGGCCGCCCAGCTCCAGCAGCACGCGCCGCATGCCCGCGGCCCGCTTCACCGCGGCGCCGCCGCGCGAACTGCCGGTGAAGCTGATGAAATCGACCCCCGGGTTGGCCACGAGCGCTTCGCCCGTGGCCGTGCGGCCGTGCACCAGGTTGGCCGCGCCCTTGGGCGCGCCCGCCTTCTCGAACATCTCGACCAACATCGTCGTGCAGCTCGGCGCTTCGGGCGCGGACTTCATCACCGTCGCGTTGCCCGCGGCGAAGGACGGCCCGAGCTTGTGGCAGGCGAGGTTGAAGGGCGCGTTGTACGGCACGATCGCGCCGACCACGCCCACCGGGAAGCGAAGCATCATCGCGAGCTTGCCGGCGCCCACCGCGCTGCCGTCCAGCGGCACGTGCTCGCCCTGGATGCGGATCGCTTCCTCGGCGCACAGGCCCAGCGTGTCGCTCGCGCGGCGCACTTCCTCGCGCGTGTCGCGCAGCACCTTGCCGGTCTCGCGCGTGATGGCGGTGGCGATCTCGTCGAGCCGTTCGAGCGTGGCGGCCTGCACGCGGCGCAGCAGCGCGGCGCGCTCGTAGGGCGGCATGGCGCGCACGGCCGGCTTGGCGCGCACGGCGGCGGCGACCGCTTCGTCCACCAGCTCGGGTGGCGCTTCGAGCACGCGCGCAACCACTTGACCGCTCTGTGGGGCGATCACGTCGAACGGGGTGCCGTCGTCGGGACGGCGGCCGTCGATGTGGCCGCGGATGAGCGGCAGGGATGGCGTCATGGTGCTTCCTTCCAGGAGGTGGCGGCCGCGCCGCGCCATTCGCACAGCAGGGCCTTGGATTCGTGGACGACCGCGTGCCAGCCCGCGGGCATGAAGGTCGTGGCGCCGAACTCCTCGATCACGGCGGGGCCGTCGATCGTGTCGCCGGTCTGGCAGCGCGAGCGATCGATCACGCGCGACTCGCGCCACTGGCAGCCGTCGAACACCTGGCGCGAGGCCGACACCGATGCCGTGGCCGCGTGCGCGAGGTGCGTGTAGGTCTCGTCGAAATCGAGCGGCGGCTTCTCGGTGTCGCCGCTGGCGATGACGCGCACGGCCGTGACTTCGACCGCGCTGGATTCATTCGCATAGCCGAAGGTTTCGCGGTGGCGCGCATGGAAGCGCTGCAAGAGGGCATTGCCGCCTTCGCCGCGCTCTTCCCACGGGATCGCCAGCGTGAAGGACTGGCCCGCATAGCGCATGTCCAATGTGCAGGCGAGCGTGCGGTGCTCGAGCGCGATGCCTTCCTCGGTCAGGTATTCGTGCCCGCTTTGCGCCAGCTCGTTCGCGACCTTGTCCATGGCGCCCAGCGTGGCGTCGCCCACCAAGCCCAGCCAGGGCGAGCTGAAGTCGCGGCGGTAGTCGGCGCACATCTGGCCCAGCGCCGAGACGTGGCCGGGGAAGGGCGGCACGATGACGCGTTGCATGCCCAGTTCCATGGCGACCAGGAAGGCGTGCAAGGGGCCGGCGCCGCCGTAGGGCACGAGCGCGAACTCGCGCGGGTCGAAGCCGCGGTGCACCGAGATCTCGCGCACGGCGGCGGCCATCTTGGAGACGGCCAGGGCAATGGCAGCGGCCGCGAGCGTCACAGCGTCGGCCTGCATGCCCGCGTCCGCGAGCCGGGGCCGCAAGCCGTCGAATGCGAATTGCGCGTCCTGCACGGACAGGCGCAGATCGCTGGCGATCGCGGTTTCGGTGGGCAGGCGGCCCAGCAGCACGTTGGCGTCCGAGACGGTAGGCTTCGTTCCGCCGCGGCCATAGCAGGCCGGGCCGGGAAAGGCGCCCGCGCTCTCGGGACCCACGTCCATAGTGCCGTCGGTGCGCGCGTGCACGATGCTGCCGCCGCCGGCACCGATGGTGTGGATGTCTACCTGCGGCACGCGCAGCGGGTAGGCATAGACTTGGTTGTCGTAAGACAGTCGGGGCTGGCCGCCGTGGACCAGCGCCACGTCGGTGCTGGTGCCGCCCATGTCGAAGGTGATGAAGTCGTTGACGCCGAGCCGCCGCCCGAGCGCCATCGCGCCGATGGCACCGCCGACGGGGCCGGACAGGAAGGTGCCCACCACGTAGCGCGAGGCCTGCTCGAAGCTCATCGTGCCGCCGTTGGAGCCCATGATGCCCAGCGGCACTCGCACGCCGCGCTCGCGCAGCGCACCTTCCAACGCGCCGAGGTAGCGCTGCATGGTGGGCATGAGGTAGGCGTTGAGCACGCAGGTGGAGGTGCGCTCGTATTCACCTCGCTCGCGCACGATCTCGGTCGAGGCGACCACCGGCAGCCCCGGCAGCTCCCGCGCAAGCAGCTCCCGCACGGCCGTTTCGTTCGCCGGGTTGCGGTGCGCGTTCACAAAGCAGATCGCTACCGCCTGCACGTCGAGTTCGCGGATGCGAGCGGCGATGTCGAGGACGGCCGGCTCGTCGACGGGGCTCAGCACCTCACCTTGCGCCGTCATGCGCTCGCGCAACTCCAGCCGGCGGTCCCGCGGCACGAGCGGTGCGGTGCGCCGGAAGAACATGTCGAACAGACCGCCCAGTAGGCGTCGCGTGCGCCCGATCTCCAGCACGTCGCGAAAGCCGGCGGTGGTGACCAGCGCCGTGCGCGAGCCCTTCAGTTCGAGCAGTGCGTTGGTGGCGATCGTGGTGCCGTGCGCGACGCGCCGCACGTCGGCGCCGGCGATGCCCAGGCTATCCAGCGCGGCGACGATGCCCTTCCACTGCTCCCCGGGGAACGAGGGGACTTTTTCGACGCAGTAGCGGTTCGTTCGCCGGTCGAAACAGACGATGTCGGTGAAGGTGCCACCGACGTCGATGCCAATCAGAACCATGTTATCTCCTGGCTCATAATTCGACAGAATAGTCGACATATTGCCAGATGACAATGCCTTTGATATCAAAAGGATTGTTGGTACTTTCCCCAGTATGCATTGAGCAGAAGCAGACACAGAATTGCCGACATGATCTGGCCTATTTAGAGATGCTGCCAAGGGCTTTAGGGGTTGAAGCCCCGGTGCACATGGAGATTTCTACGTGACGATTGCCGACAACGCGTTCGACATTCCCTCGGCGGGCGCGTCGCAGACGCAGGCGGCCGCCGCAGCCAGCGCCGAGATGGTCCGCATCGAAGGTTTGCGCAAGCGCTTCGGCGACGTAGAGGTGCTCAAGGGCATCGACCTCACGGTGCGCAAGGGAGAGGCCATTTCGGTGATCGGCCCGAGCGGCTCGGGTAAGAGCACGATGCTCCGCTGCATCAACTACCTGGAGGAGCCCGACGGCGGCGCGATCCGCATCGACGGCCAGCTGTTGGGCCACGAGGAGCGCGGTGGCCGGCGCGTGGCCATGAAGGCCGCGCGCCTCAACGCCCTGCGTGCCGAGATGGGCATGGTTTTCCAGCACTTCAACCTGTGGCCGCACATGACCGTGCTGCAGAACCTAATCGAGGCACCGATGCGCGTGCGCGGCCGCGGCAAGGGCGATGCCGTCGCAACGGCGCGCGAGCTGCTGCGCAAGGTCGGCCTGGCAGAGAAGGAGCAGGAGTACCCGATGCGCTTGTCAGGCGGGCAGCAGCAGCGCGTGGCCATTGCCCGCGCGCTTGCCATGGACCCCAAGATCATGTTGTTCGACGAGGTCACGTCCGCCCTGGACCCCGAACTCGTTGGCGAGGTTCTGCAGCTGATGCAGACGCTCGCGCGCGGTGGCATGACCATGATCGTGGTCACACACGAGATGGACTTCGCCCGGCAAGTCTGCGACCGCGTCGTGTTCATGGACAAGGGTCAGATCGTCGAGGCGGGCGAGCCGGACGTCGTGTTCCGGCGCCCCGCCGATCCGCGCACCCAGCAATTCCTCAGTCGGGTGCTGCACCGGCTGGGCGATGCCAAGGCCTGAGCGGGCCGAACGCATGTGCAGCATTCACCCCAAGGAGAAATGATGGACATCCGCAAACCGGGCCGACTGTTCGGCCTGCTGGCCAGCCTGCTGCTGGCGACGCAGCTTTCGTTCGCGCAAGGCAGCAAATGCATCACGGTGGACCAAGTCCGCGCCAAGGGCGGCTGGGACATCGTCACGCAGGTGCCGCAGTTCGAGCCCTATTGGTTTGCGGACGATAAGGGCAACCTGCAGGGCATGGACCACGACATGCTGGTGGAGGTCAACAAGATCCTCAACATCCCGACGACCCGGTACACCCAGGTCGCATGGGCTGGCGTACTGCCAGCACTGCAGTCCGGAAGGAGCGATATGGTTCCTTTGGCGGTTGCCGTCACCGAAGCGCGCAGGAAGACATTCGCCTTCGCTTACCCGGAGGGCGACAACTCCATCGTCGTCATGACGCGCCCCAACACCGGGATCAAGGGCCCCAATGACTTGATCGGCAAGACGGTGGGCGTCCAGATCGGCTCCGCTGGCGAAGCAACCGCGCTGAAGTTGAGGGAAAGGGCAAAGGCTGGCGGAAAGGACTTCGAGGTCAAGACATATCAACACAACGTCGACACATTTCTGGACCTTGGCAGTCGTCGGATCGACGCCGTGCTGGTGAACGTGGCGCCCGTCTCAGCGTACATAAAGAAGCATCCCGGCAGGTTCGTCAACGCCGGCTTGGCTGACGTGCCGTTGTACGCCTCGTGGGTGTTTCGGAAGGAGGATTTCGGGGCGCCGGGTTGTATCGGCGACGAGGTGAACCGCGCGATCAAGACTTTGCGCGAGCGGGGCACGATCAAGACGCTGCAACTCAAGTGGTTTGACCAGGAGATGTCGTTGCCGGACTACGCTACTTGGATTAGCGTTGAGTAAGGCGCGATTGGGGCGAACCAAGTGAGCCTTGACCTGCAAGCGCTGTTCGACCTGGGCCAGGTGACCGGCAACGTGGACGTGCTGGTCGCGGGCGCGGTCACCACGCTGAAGCTCTCAGCGCTTTCGATGGTCTTCGCCGCGATCGTCGGCTTGCTGCTTGCGGTCCTGCGGTCCTCGCGCCTGCGGGTGATTTCCGTAGCCAGCCGCGCCTGGATCGAGCTGATCCGTGGCACGCCACTGTTGGTGCAGATGTACATCCTGTACTACGGCCTTCCGTCACTCGGAATCACGCTCTCGCCGATGACTGCGGCAGCGCTGGCGTTGGCCATCAACTCGGGCGCGTACATCGGTGAGATCCTTCGCGCAGCGGTGCAAGCTGTACCGCGGGCGCAAAGCGAGAGCAGTCGCGCGGTGGGGATGGGCTTCGTCACGACGCAGATTCGCGTCGTCTACCCGCAAGCCCTGCCGCTGGCGCTGCCAGGTCTCGTCGGCGAGGCGATCGATATCGTGAAGTGGAGTGCCATCGGGTCCATCGTCGTCGTGCCCGAAGCCACACAGGTGGTCACCCAGATCGTGGCGCAAAGCTATCGAGGCTTCGGAATTATGTTCCTCCTTCTTGCGCTGTTCTATCTTGTCCTCACCGCCTCGCTCGCGGCCCTGGGAAGGAAGCTCGAGCAGCGCCTGACGCGGTACCGTCAGAGGTTCGCTCATGCTTGAGATGAACTTCGCGCCCGTCTTCAAGGCGTTCGACCAGCTGCTGGTGGCGGTCATGGTGAGTCTGGGCATCGGTATCGTCGCCATGGCGCTCGCGCTTGTTGTGGGCACACTGGGGGTGGCGCTGTCCCAAGCCCGCACGCGGGCGGCGAGGCGCCTCGTGCTGGTCTATGTGGATCTGTTCCGCGGCACACCGCTGCTCGTTCAGATTCTGCTGTTCTTCTACGGGTCGACGGTCCTGGGGATACCGGTCTCGCCGTATGTCGCGGGAGTCTTGGCGCTCGCGTTGTACTACGGCGCCTACGTGCTCGAGATCATGCGGGGTGCATTCGAGGGCGTGCCAGCGGGCCATGCAGATGCGGCCCGCTCACTCGGGATGAGCAGCGCCGACATCTTCTGGCGCATTCAGCTTCCGCAGACCCTCGCGGTTGCCATATCACCGCTCACAGGGCAGTTCGCGAAACTATTCAAGGCATCGTCCCTGCTGTCTGTGATCGGAGTGGCGGAGCTCACGATGCGTGGCCACGTCGTCATGACCAATACCCTCGCCCCGATCGAGACCTGGATCGTGGTGGCCGGTCTGTATCTCTTCTTTAACTCCTTCGTCGTGGTGGGCGCCATGTTGCTAGAGCGCCGGCTGACGGCGGGACGCAACTGAGCACGAGGACACCGACGATGCCTTTCGACCGGGAACTGGCAGAGTTGGCGCAGCGCACGCATAACGCGCTGGCCATGGGGGGCGACAACAAGATCGCGCGTCGCCGCGCGCAAGGCGTGCTGAACGCACGCGAACGGCTCGACCGCCTGCTCGACGCGGGCAGCTTCGTCGAGTTGGGGATGTTCGCGCTTGGTATCCGGCCCGAGGTGCAGCACCGCTCGCCGGCCGATGGCAAGGTCGCTGGCTTCGGGACCATCGACGGGCGCCGCGTGGGCATCGTCTCGAACGACTTCACCGTGCTTGGCGCCTCCAGCAGCGTGATCAACGGCAAGAAGATACGCCACGTGCGCGAGACCGTCGACAAGCGCGGCATGCCGCTGGTGCTGCTGGGCGAGTCATCCGGCGCCCGCATGCCCGACCGCATGGGCGCCTCGGGCCGCGCCATCCTCGGCCAAGACCCGCTCGAATTCCGCCGCCTGCGCCATTCGCCCTGGGTGTCCGCACTGTTGGGCGACTGTTACGGCTCGTCGACCTGGTACGGCTGCATGTCGGACTTCGTCGTCATGCGCAAGGGCGCGACCATGGCCGTGGCGAGCAGCCGGGTGACATCGATGGCGATCGGCCAGGAGGTCGATCCGGAGCAGCTGGGCGGCTGGGACCTGCACACGGGCACCACCGGCTTGGTCGACGTCGCCGTGGACAGCGACGAGGAGGCACTGGACGTTGTGCGGCGCGTGCTGTCCTACCTGCCCTCGCACGCTTGCGAGGCGCCGCCCGTCGCGGCGGTGCCCGCGGGCAGCGACGACGCGGCACAAAGGGTGCTCGACGTGTTTCCCGAATCGCGCTCGTCCGTGTACGACGTGCGCGCGGTAATTGACTGCTTCGCCGACAGAGACAGCCTCATCGAGATGAAGCCGCGCTGGGGCAAGTCGCTCGTTACTACGCTCGCGCGCATCGGCGGCCACACGGTGGGCATCATCGCGAACAACCCCAAGTTCAAGGGCGGCGCGATCGACGTGGACGCGATGCACAAGGCCACGTCGTTCCTAGTCCTTTGCGACTCGTTCAACATTCCGCTGGTCTTCATGGTGGACCAGCCGGGGTTCCTGATCGGCGTCGACGGCGAGCGGCGCGGCGCGCCGGGGCGCATCATGAACTGGATGAACGCACTCGCGCAGGTGACGGTGCCCAAGCTGTCGATTGTGATGCGCAAGAGCTACGGCCAGGCCTACCTCAACATGGGCGGTGGCCGCTACTCGGACGCGCTTGCGTGCTGGCCGATGGCCGACCTAGGCTTCATGGACCCGTCGCTCGCGGTGAACGTGCTGCACGGGGTGAAGCAGGCCGAGGAGCCGGAGCGCTTCCGGGAGCTGCGGGACGAGGTGGCGCGAGACACCTCCCCCTGGGCACTGGCGGCGCTCTACGAAGCCCACGCGGTGATCGATCCGCGCGACACGCGCCGCTGGCTGAACGACATGCTGGCGCTACACCGCGGTGGCAAGGGCGTGTCGGAGCATCGGCTGGCCAACTGGCCCACGAGTTACTAGTCCATGCTCGACGTCATCCAAGATGCTCGGGCTGCGGGCCGCCGGGCGCTCGACGATGAACAGGCCAAGCGGCTCGTCGCGGGTTTCGGCGTGCGGGTGCCCCGCTGCCGCGTCGTGCGCGGCGATGCGGACATCGATGCCGCGATGGGCGAGCTGCGCGCACCCTTCGCACTGAAGGCGATGTCACCCACGCTACTGCACAAAAGCGACGCCGGCGGCGTGCGGCTGCGTCTGCATTCGTCGGCGGCGGTAAGGGAGGCTATGCACGAGATGCGCACCGACCCACGCATGGCCGCGCACGAACTGGATGGCTTCCTGCTGGAGGAGATGGCGGCGCCCGGGCACGAACTGGTCTGCGGCGGCCGCTGGGACGCGAACTTCGGGCCGGTGGTGATGGTCGGGCTGGGCGGCATCTTCGTGGAGGTGCTGGCCGACGTGAGCTTTCGCCTTTGCCCGATCGAGCCAGTCGACGCGCGGGAGATGCTGGATGAACTGCGCGGCGCGCGCGTGCTCGACGGCGCACGTGGCGGCGTCGCGGCGTCGCGGGACTCCATCGTCGACGTGTTGATGGCCCTGGGCGGCGAGAACGGCCTGCTGCTGCGCGCCCGGGGCGACGTGGTGGAACTCGACCTGAACCCGGTGATCGCCGCTGCGACGCACGCGACGGCGGTCGACGCGCGCATCCTGTTGCGGGAAGGTGCTCGGTGAACCGTCCGTTCGACGCGCTGTTCGACGCGCGCAGCATCGGTGTGCTCGGCGCTTCGCCCAACGGCGAGGGCCCCGCGAACAACTTCATAGTCCACCTGCGCACCTGCGGCTTTGAGGGGCCGGTCTACCCGATCCATCCGAGCGCGGAATCGATCGAGGGCCTGCGAGCGTATCGCACGCCCGCGGACCTCCCGCAGCCCGTGGACTACCTGTACGTCGCGATCGGCGCGGCGCGTGTGCCCGCAGCGCTGTCGAGCGCGCGCGGCCAGGCGCGCATCGCGCAGGTCATCTCCAGCGGCTTCGGGGAGACCGAGGACGGCTCGGCGCTCGAAGCAGACATGCTGTTGGCCGCGCGCGAAGCGGGTATCCGCGTGATCGGTCCGAACTCGCTGGGAGCGCACGCACCGCGCTGTGGCCTCACTTTCGTCGATCGCGCTTTGCGTGAGCCCGGCAGCGTGGGCGTGATTTCGCAAAGCGGTGGGCTGTCCGCCGACATTGTGCGCCGGGGCCAGGTCCGCGGCGTGCGCTTCAGCGGAGTGGTGAGCGTCGGCAACTGCGCCGACGTGAGCGTCGCCGAGCTGCTCCACTACCTACAGGGCGACGCGCACACGCGCGTGATCGGCCTGTATCTCGAGAACGCGGGCGAAGCGCCGCAGCTCTTCGACATTCTGCGCCGCGCGCGCGGTGCCAAGCCGGTCGTGATCCTCAAGGGAGGTCGCACGGCACAGGGACAGGCAGTCGCCGCCTCGCACACCGGCGCGCTGGCGTCGGACTTCCGGCTATGGGAGGCGCTTGCCCGCCAGACCGGTGCCTGCCTGGCGGACAGCCTCGACGAATTTGTCGACGTACTGCTCGCCTTCCAGATGCTGACCGCGCGAGGCGGTGCGCCGACGCGGCGCGTTGTGCTGTTCGGCAATGGCGGCGGCACCAGCGTGCTGGCGACTGACGACTGCGTGCGCGAAGGCCTGGACGTCACACGCTTCGACGAATCGCTGATCGAGCGTCTGTCGGCATTGAACCTGCCGCCCGGCGCCATAGTGAGCAATCCGATCGACGTGCCGGCGAACGCGTTGCGCGCCGGCGAAGGCGCCGTCGCGCACCGCATCCTGGACGAGGTGCTGCGGGCCGATGTCGCCGACGCGATCATCATGCACGTGAACCTCACGGTAGTGCTCGGCTACCCCAAGGGCGACCTGCTCGGCAACCTGATTGATGCCGCCCGCCGCGCGCGCGCGGCGCATGCCGGTCGCGCGCATTTCGTCCTGGTGCTGCGCTCCGATGGCGACGCGGACACGGAGGCGGCGCGGCGCCGCTATCGCGCGCGCGCGCTGGCGGGTGGCATCCCCGTCTTTGACGAGCCCGCGGCCGCCGCGCGAGCCCTCGCGGCCGTCGGATGGCGGGAGCATTGGCTCGAACGGCGGGGCTTGCGGCAGGCGTGATGGCGGCGAACACAGGCCGGCATTCCGTGCCGCCTCCGCACGGCGGCCGCGCCGCGAGCCTGAGCGCAGGGCAGGCAGTGTTGCTGGGCCTGCTCACGCTGTGCTGGGGCTTCAACTGGCCCATGATGAAGGTGGGCGTGGCCGAGGTACCGCCGCTCACCTTCCGCGCCGCGTCGCTGCTGCTCGGCGTGCCGGTGCTGGGCTGCGCGCTGGCGCTGCTGAAGGTGCCCTTCGCCGTTCCGCGCAGGCATTGGCCCGAGTTGCTGTTGCTCACCCTGACGAACATGCTGATCTGGCACGTCTGCATCATCATCGCGGTGAAGGCGCTGCCAAGCGGACGCGCGGCGATCCTCGCCTACACCATGCCTGTCTTTTCGGCGGTGATCGGGGCGTGGCTGTTCCACGTCTCATTGACCGCCCACGCGTGGCTCGGCGTCGCGGCGGCGGCGCTGGGCGTCCTGCTGCTGCTGTGGCACGAACTCACGGGCCTAGCGGGCAGCCCAGCCGGCGTGCTGATCGTGCTGCCCGCGGCGGCCACCTGGGCCTTGGGCACGCACCTGTTGCGCCGCACGAGCATCTGCTTGCCCACGCTCACGTTGGCATTCTGGATGACCTTGCTCACATCCATCGCCGTGCTGGTGCTGGCGCTGTCGCTCGAGCGGCCGCCGTTGCATGCGCCGCCCGCCTTGGCCTGGTTTGCGCTCGTCTACAACGCCGTGCTCATCTTCGGCTTCGCGCACGCAGCCTGGTTCGAACTGGCGCGCTCACTGCCGCCGGTCGCATCGACGGTGTCGGTTATGCTGATCCCGGTTCTTGGCGTGTTCAGCGGCGCCTTCTTCCTCGGCGAAGTGCTGCACTGGCAGGATGGCGCTGCGGTCGCGCTCATGGTGCTGGCGATCGCCGCCGTGCTGTGGCCCCGGAGCGAAGCATGAAGCGGCGCGTCGTAATCGCCGGTGGCGGCTTCACCGCGGTGAGCCTCGTCGTTCAGCTTCTGCGCAGGACCGCGCAGCCTCTCGATGTTTTCATCATCGAACCGCAGGCGGACCTCGGCCGCGGCCTTGCCTACTCGGCCACCGATCCGGACCACCGGCTCAACGGCTCGATCGATGCGCACATCGTAGATCCGACCACGCCGGGCGAGCTGCGGCAATGGTGTGTCGAGACTGGCCTCATCGCGCGCGACCCAGAGTGCGAGCTGCCGAGCGGCCATGCGTTCCTGCGCCGCGGCGACTTTGGCGCCTTCCTCGCCGGACACGTCTGGCGCGTCGCGAGACAGGACCGCCTAGGATCGACCTTGCGCCACGTGCGCGACCTGGCGGTGGCGGCCTCTTTCGCCGCCGACGCCATTCGCGTGCGAACCGGCACCGGCGCCGAGGTGGCGGGTGACATGCTTGTGGTCGCCACCGGCAATCCGCGACCAGGGCCGCGCCAGCCGTTCCCTCCCGGCGACGCCGCGTGGCCGCAGGTCATCTCGGACCCGCTGCAACCCGGTAGCCTCGACCGCGTGCCGCGCGGCGCGAGGGTGCTCGTCGTCGGCGGCGGGCTCACGGCTCTGGACATCGTGTCGTCGCTCGTGAGGCGGCCCGGCGCCGGCCCGGTTCACGTGGTATCCCGCCACGGACTGCGGCCGCGGGACCAGGCGCCGGACATCCTGAGCGATGTGCGCGCGCCGTCCCTGTTGGCGGGATCTGTCGACCTGCATGGGCCGCTGCCTCCTTTCCTCGTGGACGTGCCAGCCACCGCGCGGCACTGGTGCTCGGCGCTGCGAAAGGAGATCGCTCGCGCGGCGGAGGCGGGCCGGTCCTGGCACGAGCCTTTCGACCAGGTCCGCAACGTCGTGTGGAAGCTGTGGCCGCGGCTGCCGCTCTCGGAGCAGCAGCGCTTTTCGCGGAGGCTACGCGTGTTCTACGACGTGCACCGCTTCCGCGCGCCACCCATGAACATGGCGATGGTGCGCGAAGCGCAGGCGCAAGGCCGCGTCACCTTCGCCGCGGCATCGGTTTCGGGCATGCGCTTCACGGCAGGTGCGGACGGACCCGTGGCCGTGATGCTGCGCCATGCGGTCACGCGCGAGCGGACCGAATTGCCGTTCGATGTGGTCGTCAACTGCACGGGGCTCGACTGGGCCGATGCGTGGAAGCGCAACGGCTTGCTCCACTCGCTGGTCGAACAGGGAAAGCTGCGGGTACATCGCACGGGGCTGGGGTTCGAGGTAGGCATCCACTGCGAGGCGTTGGACGCCAGCAGCAGCGCGGACCCGCGCCTGCGGGTCGTCGGGCCACCGACCGCGGGGGCGTTCGGCGATCCGCTCGGGGTCTCTTTCATCGCGGGACAGATTCAGCGCGTCATCCCGGACTTGCTCGAGGAGCTTGCTGTGCCTGCTCGCAGCTAGTTTCCCCTTGGTTGCCCTCTTGTTCGGGGTCCTTTGTTCAGGTGCCCCGCACGGCGACCCGGCCGCGCACGGCGCTGCTACCCCAGACACTCGTGCACCCGAGCGGCGTAGTGGAACGCTAGCCCGAACACCAGAAGAACAACAAACCGAAAGCTCAAGACGCCACAGCGTCCGCGAGCTTCGCGCGCGACAAGGCAAGCGCGCTGTTCTTCGCGAGATTGGTTTCCAACAGTGCCAGCTGTTCGGGCGAGAACAGCTGTCGACGCAGCTTGACCAGTCCGACACCGAAGCGCTCTTCGATCTCGCGGCCGAACTCGGACATCATCTCGGCCATGTAGATGTCGTGCCGGATTAGCGACTCGGCCATACGCACCACCGAGGGGTTCGTGGTGTAGGCGCCGCTCAGGCTTTCCGCCACGCTCGCAGTGAGTGCTATGCGGTAGTCGCTCGCGATGGTGAAGAGATTGTCCGCCCCGCCCATGCGCAGGCCGTTGCCCTCGTGCAGGTACACCTTGGACTGCCGGCCGAAGCAAAGGAAGTCTACATCCTCCCCGAACACGACGAACACGAGGCTCACGCCTCGGGCCGCCGCGCGCTTGAGTTCGCGCACATGCCGCTGCAGCACGTCCGTCGAGGCCTTGATCCAGATGTGCTGCTTGGCACCCTGAATAAGCTCCTCGATCTTCCTTTCGATCTGCTCCTGCCCCTCGATGCTCCACACCACGTCGGAACTCTCGGCCGGCTCCATACGCTTTAGGCTGTCCTTGAGCCGAAGGCAGGTGTCGCTCACCTCAGTGGCTAGACGGTCCAGCAGGACGTCGGGCGCGACGGGCGCATAGCGCACCGGGTTCTCACTGACGGGCTGCACCGCCCGCTTGCGGGTAAGGTTGCCGAGCGCGCTGTAGGTGTTGGCGCGGGGAAGCCCCGTGTGCTTGCTGATTTCGTAGGCGGTCGCGGGGTTGACTTGCAGCAGGCTAAGGTAAGTGCGAGCCTCGTAGTCGGAAAAGCCCAGGCGGTGCAACTCTCCCACCGCGCTAGCGTGGTTAGGGGCCCTGTCAACCGACGGGGCGGCGATCTTCTTGGGCATGGATAGCGTTCCTCGCGGGTCAGAAGTGTAGTGCACGCACCCCCTTGGGGCGGATCGCCTTCGGGCTGACGCGCGACCGCCCAGGAAAGGTAGCGAGAGCAGCTACGTTCGTCATCTCTCGCTGATCACCGCCGGGGTCTTCGCAACCTTCCATATGTCAATCAACAGCAGACGCACCGCAGTCTTTTCCAATTCAGGTATGAGCCTGGAGCGACCTGACTTTGGTGGCGCGCGGAGCGCCAATCGGTTGTAGACCGAGCCAGTGTATTGGGCTGCTGGTCCTTGTCACTTTGCTCCTGGTGGTC
>Ga0315907_10002292_pt1 | contig 24336 bp, 15 predicted proteins | sample LakEriMetagenome_3_FD_203525 | JGI IMG/M metagenome (GOLD analysis project Ga0315907, IMG submission 203525) | Freshwater fungal communities from buoy surface, Lake Erie, Ohio, United States - Buoy 12 MA123 | ecosystem: Environmental > Aquatic > Freshwater > Lake > Lake biofilm | place: USA...
GACTTGGATAAAACTTCATTTGCAAATCATTTTCTACGCACGCGAATATTCACCGGCGCGAGGTTTTTCAGAAGAGCGTGATTTTATAACCATGAAAGTCGCCGGTAAGATCAAGTCACTGGCTCGCTAGGAAATGAAGGCCTGACGAAATGCATCCGTTAAAAGTTGAACCGCACGGCGAGAGTCAGCCGCTATCAGCCCCGAAGGAGGGCCATAAGGCGTTTTATTTACATCGATGACATAGATTAGACCCGAGGCATTGTCGCGCAAAACATCAAATTCACAAAACTCTGCTCCCATTCGTTCGGCCATTTGTTGAATAGAACGTAATTCCGGTTGTGAGAAAATTTCTTCCGGCCTGTGCAATTCAGATCGATGAACGCGATTCGTGAAGCGGACATTGAGATGCTTGTATTTCGAATAAACCAGTGGTATGCGGCCACCTATCACAGGCACGCGATAGTCACGATACTCGCCGGATGAAGTTTTGTTATCGATTACAATTTGATAGACCGCTTTATCGGAAGGATGAATAATTGGGCAGCGTATTATTTCTCCATCATGTAAGGCATTGATATCACTTTTAACAACAGCAGTACCTTCATGAGTGCGAGGGTTTATAATGGTTGAATAGCCGAATACCTGCTGGTGCACTCCATCCACATGTTTCTTAGATATATCGGTGCATTGCTTATTAATAATGTGTTTGCCTGGATAGCGCTGCACCAGCAATTCAGAGGAAGCGTATGTTGTATCGTGAAACCACAAGACTACAGAAGCACGCTTCAATTTTTTATTGGTAATTCGAAAACCGAGACGACGACAAATTTTATAGATGGTTGTTTTCTTGCTCGGATAGTCGGGGTAGGCGACCACAACAGGCAAGTGGAAACCATGACGGCAAAATGCACTAAAATCGAAAAGTAGGTTTTGAAAGTCTTTCAGAAGCACCTCGCTCCAGGGCATATTGCTTCTGTAGCGATTTCGAAAGCCTTTTTTTCGATGGCTCATTTCGATTCTTTCAATTCGTTATAGACGAAATTAGTCAGTAGATCAGCACCTTTTGGGTTTAGGTGATTCATGTCTACGTAGTATCGGGCATTTGAAAATGCGGTGTCCGTGACTGCAATTACGCGGTGGTTGTCGAAATCGATTCCGGTGAAGGTGCGTTTTACATAGTTCGCCATGATGCCTTGTTTTTCCATTCGGGCTGAAACTAAATTGGGGTAAACCAAAATGTCATAGGGTATATTCAAATCATCGAGGCGTTGGGCGCTTCGTTCAAATATTGATCGTTGATATAGGATGTTTTGTGTGACATCCGTAAGGGCAACCGAGACTTTTGATTTCAGCGGCAGATCATTGCCTTCATTTTGATTTTGTATAGCGTTGAAATTAGCCTCTGATCCGGTGCGAAGATTTTTGTAAGATTTTTCCACTTTCTCGACAGCCAGCGTGTTTTGAGGTTTGAATCCGTAGGAAGAGATAAATTCTTTTTCAGGATCGGTTTGCTCATATTTTGTCAGGTGGGTGATGCTATGGACATTCCACGAGACTCTTTTCAAAAAGCTTGGAAAAAACTGAGTATTGAAGGCGGTTGCTGATTGAAGGATGTGCGAGGTGCTAGCCTGTGCAGGATACATATTGTGTATGTATCGTGCCATAGCATCTCCCTTGAAGCAAAGGATCACTTTTTTAGGACGTAATTTCTTTTTGTCAAGCATTTCTTCCAGCATAGCATCAATGACAGCATAGCAGGTGTGCGTAATTCCGCAATTCAGGTATTGCGTTGTGCCGGTGTCCAGGGCGTTCAGAAGACTGTCATTAATTCCGTTGAGGCAAATGGATGATCCAACGAAAACAATGGTGCTATCAAGTGTGCCAACGGTGTTCAATTTGTTTTCCACCCAGTTCATTTTTGAATAATCGGAATACTTCATCAATGAGAAGTAATAGCTTCTGGGCAATGGAAGGAAGAATACCAGCAAGCATGCGGCTGAAAGTAAAATCAACCGAAAAGCCATCTTCGCTACGAAGTGCTTGAACTCAGAATTGGAAGTAGATGAATTGTTCATGATCGAGCGAGTAATAACAGTCTATGATGAGAAGTGCCAGCACAAGTTCGATGGCTAAACGAATGGTGCTGTTGATTCGGAAGGAGGATAGAAAAACGCCATTTGTAGAATTGCGATTGAGCCATTCAACCAAATGAAATGGAATCAGAAGCAGGAGCAGTGGTAAAAACTGGCGAACGTCTTCTCCGGCAAAGGAATGTGCAGTAATGGCTTTGATATACGCCCAGGCTTCGGTAACATTTTTAGCTCGGAAGAAAATCCAGGCTAGTACCACTACTGCGAAGGTAGAAAGTGCACCAATCCACGATTTCCATATCGGCGTAATATCGGCATCTGCGCGTTTAGCATTGCCCCAAATGGCATAATAGATACAGTAAACAATGGCGTGAATTAATCCCCAGATGATGAATGTCCAGTTTGCCCCATGCCAGAAACCGCTCAGCAAGAAAATGATGAAGACATTGCGGTAGAATTTCCAGCCGGATACGCGCGAACCGCCGAGAGGGATATAGACATAGTCGCGGAACCAGGTCGACAGAGAAATGTGCCAGCGTCGCCAAAAATCGGGAATGCTCGTGGCGAAATAGGGCAGGTTGAAGTTGCGCATGAGCTGAATTCCAAAGAGCTTCGAAGTGCCGAGAGCGATGTCGGAGTATCCACTGAAATCACCATATATCTGAAAAGCAAAGGCCACAGCTCCTAGTATCAAGCTAGCCGATGAGAGCGTTTCATAAGAACCGAAAGCGGCATTCGCATAGGCTGCGCATGTGTCGGCAACGACGATTTTCTTGAAGAAGCCCCATAAAATTTGTCGCATCCCTTCAGCAGCTAATGCACTATTGAAGATAGGTTTTGCATGAAATTGATAGAGAAGATTAGCTGCACGTTCGATAGGCCCTGCAACCAACTGCGGGAAGTACATCACGTAAAGCGAGTAGGTCACGAAATCTTTTTCAGGCTTTTGTTTTCCCCAATACACCTCCACTACATAGCTTAGACTTTGGAAGGTGTGAAAAGAAAGGCCTATGGGAAGAATAATGTCCATTGCCCGTATGGAGTAGTTCCAGCCAATGAGTTGGGCGATGGCATTTGTATTGTCTATGAAGAAATTATAATACTTAAAAACAAACAAGACCAAACAGGTTGAGACGATACTCAGGATAAGCCATGTTTTTTTCGCTCTTCCTTCCGTTGCGGCGATTTTGATACCGGCAAAGTAATCAATGAGAATGGTGATGAATAGAATCAGAATGTACTTCGGAATGAAGAACATGTAAAAGATACAGCTGCTAATGAGGAGTAGCCATGTTTTCCCACGCGGCATATTTTTGAAAACGGTCCAATACAAACCGAAAACAATAGCCAGAAAAAAGAGAAACTCCGTAGAATTAAAGAGCATAGACCGTGATGGTTAAGTTGTGCAGCACAAACATAACCAAAAGGGTCAGAAAAAACAGGAGAGTTTAGTTGAGCGAGGGGTCGTCGGGGAGATTGGCAATCATTTCTCCTTTTTTGCCCATGCTTTTCATGATAGTTTTCCAGAGATCGTTGTTTTCGCTATTCATGAGTAGCTCCTTGGGAACATTGGCTACGAACCAGGACTTACTTTCGATTTCAGTTTCAAGCTGCTCGGGCGACCAGCCGCTATAACCCACAAAGAAGCGTACTTCATCTTTTTTCACATCACCTGTGAAAAGCATTTTTTTCAGAATATCGAAGTTGCCTCCCATGAAAACGCCGGGTATGATTTCTACACTTTCTGAAATCTTATCGCCCAAAGTATGCAAATAATAGAGATTACTATTACGCACCGGTCCACCGATGCTGATACGTCCCTTGAAAGTAGGCATGTTTTCCATGATTTGTTCAAGGTCTATGTTGATGTAGTTATTCAACACAAAACCAAAAGAACCATCTTTGTTATGCTCACACAAGAAGATAACCGTGCGCTTGAAGTACGGGTCATTCAAGAAAGGCTCGGCTAAAAGTACCTGGCCTTTGCTGGGCTTGATATTTTTATTGGGTGCGAAATCCATAGCATAAATTTATATGCTTATTACGTCAACTTCGAATAAAAGTTGCTAATTAATGACTATTGACTAATGGCTAGTGACTAATACTGTCCTCGCGAGTTATTAGTCATTCGTCACTAGTCACTAGTCATTCGTCATTCGTCATTAATTATGGGAATATCCCCAGCGACTGATACGCCACACCTAGCTTATTGATTCCGCTCACGAATGCTGCCGTGCGCAAGTCTTCAATTTTTTTGTTGGCCTTTTTAATGTCGCGTATTTCATTGTAGGCGTAAATCATTGTTTCTTCCAGTCCGGAACGAACGTAGTCGATTTCGCCTCCGCCTTGGATGAGAATTTTCTTCTCTTTAGCGTCCATTGATTTGCCGGTCATTTTTTCCACTCCTCCGATGAGCTGACGAGCATGCATTTCCTGGAATCGTTTTTCCAAACGACCGAAGTTGACGTGCGATAGGTTCTTCAACCATTCGAAATAAGATACGGTAACACCTCCTGCATTGAGGAACAAGTCAGGAATAATCATGATGCCCCGCTTATTCAGGATGTCTTCTGCATCTTTCGATACAGGGCCATTCGCTCCTTCACCGATAATTTTCGCTTTAATGCGTGGCGCATTTTCAGCGGTAATTTGATTTTCTAAGGCTGCCGGAATCAATACATCGCAATCCATTTCCAATAGTTCGGAAGAACGTTCGAAATTCTTTGCTCCGGGGAAGTTCAGAATAGAGCCTGATGCTTTACGATGTTTGAATACTTCCTCAACATCAAGTCCGTTTTCATTGTAGATGCCGCCTTCGTATTCGGCTATACCGGTGATGATAGCCCCGCCTTCGCTGCAGAATTTAGCTGCATAAAAGCCAACGTTGCCTAATCCTTGCACGATTACGCGCTTGCCTTCCAATCCGGGAGTAAGACCCAGTTCCTGCATGTCTTCCGAATGGCTCATGGCTTCGCGAATGCCGAAGAAGATACCTTGGCCGGTAGCCTCTGTGCGACCGGCAATTCCGCCTTGCGCTACCGGCTTACCGGTAACACAACCCAATGCGTTGATGTCATCGAATTTGAAAGTCGAGTATGTGTCGACAATCCAGGCCATCTCGCGTGAGCCGCTTCCATAGTCGGGAGCGGGTACATCGACAGCAGGACCAATCATGTTCTTCTTAATAAGTTCAGTGGTGTAGCGACGAGTTAATCTTTCCAGTTGCGAAACTGTCAGAGAAGAAGGCTTCACCTTAATACCGCCTTTTGCTCCTCCAAACGGGACGTCGACTGCGGCGCACTTGAAGGTCATCAGAGTAGCAAGTGCTTTCACTTCTTCCTCATCGACCATTTCGCTGTAGCGAATTCCGCCTTTGGTGGGTGTGGTATGATGGCTGTGTTGAACGCGAATACCTTCGAACACTTCAATCTTACCGTTAATTTCCAATGGGAAATAAAATTTGTATACACTGTTGCATACTTTGATTTGATTCAGCAAGCCTTCATCAAACGTTGTGAATGCGGCTGCCTTGTCGAAATAGGAGAGCACATCATTATAGAATTGCGCTCCAACACTCTTGTGGCTCATAAAATCATTTTTTATTGACTGCCAAAAGTATCAGTTGAATGCAACCGCGCGACACTTCTATTGTTTTTTCTAACTAAGAATACGATGTTGAAAATGTATCGATTGATTTGTAGTGTGTTAGTCATTTTCACGACGTTTGTACTTATGAAAACATGGATCTTTTTAGTACTACTGAGCAACACTCTTTTGGCGCAGGTTCAAATGCCTGCTTTTACCGAGTACCAATGGAATGCTCTGAAACAGACTCAAGGTGATGCAACCAATCTACAGTCCATGCCTATTTATGATTTGAATGGCATTCAGTATTTATCGAGCATGGGCAAGATTCGCCCGAATGCTCTATGGTCGCATTTTGAGTCACTGGGCGTGCTGCGCGGAGCCACGATAGGAAGTATTGTAACAGTGAAAATTCCGCTACACGTTGTGGGCGAAATTGATTTGTCAACGGTATTCTCGTATTTTGAGATTCCTTCGAAGGTAGCGCCGTTGCTCGACCGGGCGCGATATGACGTTGGAGCAGACAGCGTTTATTGGGGAATCAATCTTCCCGAAGGATTTGACGGAGAAAATGTGTTGGTAGGAGTCACCGATTGGGGTTTCGATTATACGCATCCGATGTTTTACGATACGTTGTTACAACAAACACGCATCGTGGCGGCGTGGGATCAATTTAAAAACAGTGGACCTCACCCCGACGGTTACGCTTATGGTGCAGAATATGTTGGTGCAGATGAATTGCTGGCAGCTCAAGTCGATACGGCGAATATCTACAGTTATAATACACATGGAAGCCACGTAGCCGGAATTGCCGCAGGAGGTGGCGCGGGCATTCAGTACAGAGGAATGGCCCCGGCAGCGGGTTTGCTGTTCACGACTTTCTTGATAGATGCGTCCTCAGTCATCGATGGTTTTTACTGGATGCAGCAAATAGCCGAAGCACAAGGAAAGCGATTAGTGATCAATATGAGCTGGGGGCTCACGTATATGGGCACGCTCGATGGTACATCTTTGCTTTCGCAGGTCATCAATCAGATGAGCGATGAAGGGGTTGTATTTGTTGCATCAGCGGGAAATAATGGCGATAACGATCATCACATTAAATACACGTTTGATAACTCTCAGTTTCAATCGCGTATCAACTTTGATGCACAGACTCCTGAGCCTAACAACTGGGGACAGTCCGTTACGATGTGGGGTGAACCCAATCAATCATTCTGGTCGCGTGTTCAGGTATACAATAATCTTAATACTCTCGTTGCAGAGTCTGCGATATATAACACATCAGCCATGCCTGCCTATTTTGATTCGCTCATGATAATTGGAAGCGATACTGTGTTTTTCAATTTGACAACGGATGCAGCTTTCCCGACCAATAACCGCCCGCACATGCGATTACGTGTGCGGAATAACAGCAATTCTCTTCGCGTCATTTTGAATTCAGGAGCAGAGTCGGGCACTGTGCATTATTGGAATGTCATAGAGTTGCTTAACGGAGTGGGGAATTGGGGCTTACCATTTACCTCGTTTGGTTCAAGTGTAGTCAATGGTGACTCATACTACAGCATCGCAGAGCCAACTTGCGCAGCATCTTGTATTAGTGTAGCAGCTTATTCAGCCCGCTACTTAAGTCAATTTGGCAACTTAACCGGTGGGGGCGTGGCTTCCTTTACCAGTTACGGACCATTGCTCAACGAAGTGCAAAAGCCCGATGTTGCTGCGCCGGGTGTAAATGTTTGTTCCTCCATTTCGTCATTTACCGATGCGTCCTATAATGCGATAGATGAGGCCGTGTTCAATGGAACGCAATATGACTTCGCACGCTTTTCCGGAACCTCCATGTCGTCGCCCTGTGTAGCGGGTATCGCTGCGTTGTTGCTCGATGCGAATCCGTTTTTGACTGCGGCTCAAGTGAAGGAGATTTTAATGACGACAGCTCGCACCGATGATTTCACTGGCACCATCAATGCACCGGGCGATGTACGCTGGGGCATGGGAAAGGTCGATGCATACGCCGCCATTCAGCTTGCGTTGCAAACGGAAGGGCTGAGTGCTCAAGAGGTGGAATCAGATGACGTTTCGATTTATCCCGTTCCTGCATCAAGTGAAATTTTCGTTCGTGTTCCATCCAACGAACAACCAAAGTCGGTAATAATCATCGCTATGCACGGTCAGCAATTGACTCTACCGCTGATTAACGGACGTGTCGATATTTCTTCGCTTGCAAGTGGGGTGTATGTGTTGCGCGCACAAAAGGGCGGCAAGATTTATCAATGCCGAATAGTAGTTCAATAGCGACTAGGGGAGAATGGAGAATGGAGGGTTGTCGAGCAACAGTTCTCCATTCTCCATTCTCTTTTCTCCTTTTACATATAATTCGGGCACGTCTTCGCATTCATCTTTCTCGGAAACTTCGAGAAGGTATGCAACAGCGAAAACTCAAGTCCGCCGCGGCCGTTGCTGGCCGGTTTGAGAGAGCTTGTATTGATGTCATAGCTGATAGCGGCGTTCCATGGACCATACTGCGTTCCAACCACAAAGAACCCGGAGTCTTTCGCTCGTATAAAAAGTCCGGCGTAGACACCATTGCGTGCCCATGGTTTTTCACTTAAGGTGTAATGAGCCATTCCTCCGACATTGAATTCCGTGTATTTGCCCTGACGCATCAGCAATAGCATGGGCTCAATACTGAGTTCATTGTTGATTACTTGCTTGTAGCTTCCATGCAGATTAAAGCGCGCATCGAGCTTTACATATCCTTCATCAAAAAAACTTTGCTTAGGGCGAGAGAGGTTGTAAAAGCTCATTCCCGCAGTGAATGATCGTTTTTCATCGATAGGGCGTGCGTAGGTCGCACCGATGTTCAAGTTGAAATAGCCTCGCCCTGCTCGCGGGAAGATCTCGTTGGTTGGCGCGTTTGGGTCGTAGTTTACTCCGTTCCATTGACTGTCATAAGTGAGTTTGGAATAGTCAATTTTCATGGAAGTAAATCCCAACATCGCACCTGCGTGAAAGCTGGCTTTTTCATCGAACGGCAATTTGAATTGTTGACCAGCTATTAGGTTGACTCCGGTTGTTTTCAGTTGCGAGTCACCCGCTTTATCCGAGTATATTGAAATACCTCCGTGAAATGGAAGTTCTTTGAAGTTACCGTCTTCGCTGTTGAAAATCCCATCGGGTAATGTGAGGTTATTAGCATCTGTTCCAAAGGCAAATGTGGAGTAGGGAGTAGTGACCGAGCGCCATTGGGTGCGTTGGTTGATGCCCATGCGATAGGATCCTTCGAATTGACCGCAGAGCGCAGGGTTGAGTAACAACGGTGATTGAAAGAACTGAGAAAAGTGAATGTCTTGGGCGGCAAGTTGATTGGCAAATAATGAAAGAAAAACGGCAGCTGCAAGAACAAAAATTCTATTGAAAAACATGAGCGAAGGGTCGGTTAAATAGGCTAACGAATCAAGGTAATATTCCCCTTTTCAAAATATTCTTCACCACCCGTGCAGGTAGCTTCCAGGTAATAGACAAACACATCGGGGTCAACTTTCATTTCCTTAAACGTGCCATCCCAACCTTCGTTTTTATTAAAGGTTTCGAACACCACTTGTCCCCATCGGTTATATATCACCAGATGAACTTTTGAAAGGTTCAGGCCACGAACATACAACTTTTCATTCTTGCCGTCGGCATTGGGTGTAAAACTATTGGGGATAAAAATATTGGGAGGCGCGCAAACTAAATCAAGCACACGCACTTCGACCGAGTCGCTTATGGAGCATTGGGAGTCAGAGATTAAGACTGTATATAAAGTGGTTTGCGAAGGTGATGCCAGTGGGTTTTGAATAGATGGATTATTAAGGGAAGACGATGGAGTCCATTGATAAGTGTAGCCATCGGGTTCTGCATGCAAAAGAGTGCTCGCTCCGGATGGGATAATGGGAGTATTCACTGATGCTATTACCGACTCGGAAGTGAGAGCGCTGAGTGATACAAGAACAGAGTCACTAGCGGAGCAACCTTGCGAAGAAGTTGACGTGACAGTGAAAAGCGTTGGTTGCTCTATGTTAGCTACAATGGATGGAGTGTTTTGTCCTGCCGCGATAAGTTCTTCGGGTGCCCAACTGTAGTCGAACTGAGGACTGGGATTTTCAACTGATAGGCTAAGTGTTTCATTGTCACAAATCGTAAAATCGGGCTGCAGGCTTGTTTGAGAGTCGGCCAATTCAACATAAACAGCTTGAGCTACGCTGCATTCTCCGCTAAGAATTTGCACATAGTAAGCATCACTTTCAAATGCCTGCAGTGTGATGTCCACGTCCGTACTGTCATCGTTGAGTTGTGTGTTGAAGCCCCAATTGTCGCTATCACTCCAAACGACAAGTGCGTTCTCCGGGGTAAAGTCGGCGGTGAGTGTAATTTCAGCGGCTTCACATAAAACAGTATCAGTTGTTAGATTCACGAATTGAAGCACATCAACGTGTAGGTAATAGGTCGTAAGGCATCCAAAGTTGTTCTGAAGAATTTCAAAATCTTGACTTCCCGCTCCGTTATAAAAAGTACTATAGGAGTTCGGATCACTTAGATTTTCGTTGGGCGTCCATTTAAAGAGTCCTTGGTCAGACGGCATGCTGAGTAGGTTGTTGGGAGGTCCGCATACCACAACATCCTCAAGTGAAAGAGTATCGGGTTCAGTAATGGTAATGGTATGTTGCAACGCATCTTCTCCGTTGCACGTAAGGCTGCTTGATACGGTTAGTGTAATGGTATACGTTCCCGGATTTTCGTAGATATGTGCAGGGTTTATTTCTTGTGAGATAGTGCCATCTCCAAAATCCCACAGCTGTTGTTCAGCACCGACGCTGTTGTTGTAGAAATTGGTGATGTTGCCTATGCAATCGGTAGGCGCATTGTAGAAGTCAGCAACCGTAATCGGCAATTGAAAATCGAATTTGTAAACGCCGTTATTACAACCATTGGCAGTTGGGTTGATAGGGCTTAAAACATCAGGTGAAGAAATAGGGAAGTCGTCGAGACCACCGCAGCCGGCGCATACACTTTGATAAATAATTCCTTTTTTATCGAAACGACTGGTACCACCATCGACGTGTTCGTTACTGTTACTACCACCAAAGAAAGTTCCGTATTCAAGCTGGGTCATTTCATCATCATAAACAGCCATGTAAAAATCGCCCGAGGAACAGGTGTTGTCGAACGCATCGCTGGTAGTAGGCATGGTGAACATGGCATGCAGATGGTCACCCGGGTTGAGCGGATTTCCGACCAAGTCATTTACCCCCCAGCCTGAAATATAAATGCGATTGCAGTAGTCGACCAGAAATGCAGAGGGTGCAAGATTGGGTTTCCCGTTGCCTGTTCCAACAACAGTCGACCAAATGCTCGCTGTGAGGCTGTCATTGAACTTAGCAATGAGATTTCCGCTATTGATGTTTGAGTAGGGAGCATTTTGAATAAGACTATTGCCACTGGCGGTCTGCCCGAAAATGTAAACGTTATTGTCATTGTCTACTTCAATGAAATACGCTTGATCGTAAGCGTTGGCCCCCCAAAATGTTCCTCCTAAAACTTGATTTCCCGCCTGTGTTAATTTCAATATGAACGCATCTGCAATGCCTCCTCCGTAGGAAGCTTGTGCTCCGAATCCGCCCAAATTCAGATCAGGCGATGCAGTGCCACCGCAGATATAATGTTGATTCTGCGCATTTTCGGCAATGGAAAATCCGGAGTCGTCTCCTGAGCCGCCATAGAAGGTCATCCATTGCACTTGGGTAAGCTCAACATTTATTTTTGCGATGAGGGCGTCGAGGCCTCCGCCCGGGAATGCTTGAACCGCGTTGACGGTTGCAATGTCGGTTGAGCGAGTTGAGGAAACGATCAGAATGTTTCCCTCTGAATCAAGTTCCACCTCTCCGCGAAACTCGTCTGCATAGTTGTACTTGAGAGCTGTAGCATCGCAAATGCCGTCGTTGGCAGATCCACCCAAATAGGTTGATGCCAGCAATTCGCTTCCCCAAGCACTAAGTCGAGAAACCACTATGTCTGCACCATTAGGGAAGGTGGCCCCTGTGCCGGTAGGAGCCACAGCCGGACCACCACCAAAGGTTGTGTCATGAGCATTGGCTGTTGTCGGGAAATCGGATGAGCCGGTTGACCCATATACAATCAATTCTTCTGCTTCGTTGACGATTATACTGTGCGGCAACTCATCGCCTTGACCACCGATGAACGTAGACCACAACATAAACGTACCATTCAAATTGTATTTGGAAAGTGCAATGTCGATGCCTTGTTCAATGGAGCTATCACCGCCATTATGCGTAGTGTCGTAAGCTCCCAGTGAAGTTGGATAGTTCTGTCCGAAGGCTGAGCTTCCGCTATAAAGAGCTCCCGCCTCATCATAGGTGGCCGTGTAGCCAAAGTTATTGCTGGTGCTGCCCGAATACGTTGAGAAGACCAGCTCAGGGTCAATGATCAATTCATACCTTTCGTCATAGCCTTTTGGAAAATCGAATGTGACTTCGTTTTGACGAATTCGAAAGCGACAAGCCACGAGATGCTTTTCACTATTAATGATTTGCCATGCAAGAGGTTTTTGTTCGGTCACATCACCGATGGAAGTAGTTACAACCAGCCTTTCTTGATCGATGGAGAGTTTTTCGTGGCCTTCATACCTCATTCTGATTTGGGAGGCATCGCCAAAGGGTTCTACCACGAAGTCATATTTCAGAAAGGGCGCGCCGGCATGCATATGCATCGAAACCTTGTCATACAGTGAATGAATAACCGCCTCGTGATAATGGCCGCAGTTGCCGGCCCAGTTTCGCTTATCGTTACCCAGGAAATAGTTGCTGTAGGTGGTTTGCTTTTCCTTGAATGATGTATTCGCAGCTTCGCCGTTGCTTCCTGCAAAGTGAACACGATACACATGCCCTCGAACGCGAGGCTGCGAACCCAGGTCATCGTGCGCGGTTCTCATTCCACCCAGATCAAAAAGGTGATAGGTGATAGCGCCTTTTTCCAGGAAGAATTTTCCGCCTTGCACATCGGCAGCTGCCACTACAGCTGCCGGCCATTGCCCACGGTTCTCAACCAGATGAGGGGCTTTATGCTGCGCCATGAGCGAAAAAAAGCTCATGCACAGCACCCAGGTGAAGGTGAAGGTTTTGTGCATGAGCCGAAAGTAATAAGAATGCCCTAATGAATTTCTGCGGCAACCCGATTTCGCGCGAAGTATAAAACAGACATCAACAATGCAATCAGAACGGTTGCAGATAAAACGCCGCGAAGTTTGTTCGGTTTTATCGTTATCGGTGCGCCTTCATTTCGCAGGTTCTCGCGAGTGCGAGCATTGAGGTGTTTGTTGTATTCACGGATGTATGCGCTGCCATTGGCAGGGCTCCAACCGGTGAGCGCCGCGAGTTCGTCCACTTCTTTTTTGCGTCTGTTATAGAGATCCACCAGATACTCTTGCCCCGCATCGCACGTGAAATCGCTGCCGGTAGCCGGGTAGGTCATCACATACCGGCATTGAAAATTCTCGTTGTTGGGCGTCACTTGAAACTGCAGATCGCTTGGGAATTTGTCGCGACTGTATCGCACGTGCAACCGGGTGAAGAAAATGGTTTGATTGAAGTTGCCTTGTGTAATCCAGTCGGCGCCGGCTTCCACGAAGTCATAGTTGACGGGAGGTGGCCCCACGCAAGGGTCGCATTTCACGGCATTGTAGGGGCTCACGTTCCAGGCATATTCGAGAAATACGGCGTTACGGCCTTCCTGCTTGTAGGTCTTTTCAAATAGTGATTTGTAAAAGTCACCGAATTTGGGTTCGACATACAGTGGAATGTTTCGGTCTGTCGGCATCTTCACGGTGCGATAGTTTGTGCATTCTACACGGCCTTCAGTAGTAAGTGCGTAAACTATCATGTCTTGTGAACCATTGCTGTTGGCCATTCCCAGTCGCAAGGGCAGCATAAACTTGGCATGGTCGAATCGAATTTGAATGGGACGCAGGTATTCGCTGTTTCGATTTTTTACCTTTTCTAAATTGACTTTCACAAGAAAAAATTTCATGTTACTGCGCACGTAAGGTTCTAATACCTGACGAGCAGTTTCGGGCACTTTGTAGCCATTGGCTTCCAGCCACAATTGGAGGCCATCCGATTCTTTCGCAGAAAGGATGATGATCTTGTATTCATCAATGTCGTATTGCGCTTCGATCTGCACGCCTTTGAAGGTGGCCATTTTTGTGCTGGCAAGCTCTTCTTTAGCCATGGTAGGAGCAGCTGCCATCGAGTATGAATCTTCGTACACGCGCATGTCATAGCCGCAGGGGTTGTTGTCGTAGTAATTGACAAGGCGCGGAGCGGAGTAGTTGTTGAGTACATCGAAAATGCGGCGCTCCACTACGCGGATATCTTTTTCAGCGAGCACCGTTGGCACCGGCACTACCATAGCAAACTCGGTGAGGTCGCCCTTGAAGTCGCTGCTCATGGTAATGATGTTTCGTGTGCCATTGCGCACCATGATAACTTCACTTTTGTTGTTGAACAAACTGGCATCCGCTTTCGCTACGTAAAATCCGCAGAAAGCAAATGCATGTTGGCCAATGAGCAGCACCGCTGCCATTAACGGAAGAATGAGGTTGTTTTTCATATGCTTGATTGTTGAATGTGAGTTTCGGTGGTAATTGTTTTTTTCCATGCAAACGATGCAATGCGTGGAGTGAAATGATCGAGCAAGGGAGTCAAAGGGGTCAGAAAGAACAGTACCCAAAATGGTGCGCCATTCACAAAATGAAAATTGGCGAAATAGAAACTTAGTATGCCTACAACCATTGCCCACAACATCCGCAGTTTACGGTGGTTGGGTGTTGTCATGGGGTCGGTAATCATGAAGAAAGAGAACAACCAGAGTGAACCGCTTCCTAACTTTTGAAGCAATACATCATGCTCCCAACCGAGATAAAGAATCGTTCGTGCATATTCCAAAGCAGCATAGGTGATAAGAAAGGTGGCACCCGTTTCGAGTCGCTTGATGTTACTCAATACAGCAAGTCCCGCGGTTCCGACGATGAACATGATGAGAGCACTGCTTCCCCATTGGCCCGGGGAAATCCACGCTTCTCCGCTGAGAATGGCCGCAACTACAATTCCGAAATTGGCCGGATTCCACAGATGTTTGCCATTCACTTTGGTGAGAAGTTTCATGCCTATGGCGAGAAGGGCGGCAAACAAATAGAGCTTGGGGTCGTTGGCTTTCATCAAAAGGGATAAACCCAATCCGGTAATGAGGGCACTTTTCAAGGAGTGCATCGGATATTCCGCAAAACGGATGGCCAGCCCTTGGGCCACAACTACGCCACTAAAAATAGCCAGGTAGTTTTTCCAATCGGCATCCCAGTCAAGTAGTAGAATGCCGTAAAGTAGAAAGCTGATTTGTGCGATGATTTGGAAGTGCCTGCCATCGCTTCGAAGCCAAGCGAGTATGTGGTGATGAGGTTGCATATCGAGTGGAATTTGAATGGCGGTACAGGCGATGATCGTGGAGGTTCATTTGAAGTAGAGAATAATTTATTCCACCCTCATTCATTAAAGTGTTGCATTTTTACCTCTCGCAAATGGCTATTCAGCACGACATACTCAAGAAGTACTGGGGCTTCGACGCATTTCGCACGTCGCAGGAAGAGGTCGTGCAATCGGCTCTGGATGGTCTTGATACACTCGCCATGTTGCCCACCGGCGGCGGTAAGTCGCTGTGCTTTCAAGTTCCGGCTCTGTGCAGAGGCGGCGTTTGTTTGGTGGTATCTCCGTTGCTCGCCCTCATGAATGATCAAGTGCAGGCCTTGCGCAAACGCGGATTGGTTGCTCACGCGGTTAACTCGTCGATGAATCGTCGAGAGATTGATCGAGTGCTCGACAATTGTGTTTACGGGACCGTGCATTTTCTCTATGTATCACCGGAGCGATTGCAGAACGAAGTTTTTCAGGCACGTGTGCGCAAGATGAAATTGTCGCTTATAGCAGTCGATGAGGCGCACTGTATTTCCCAGTGGGGCTATGATTTTCGCCCCGACTATGTGCGCATAGGCGAGTTGCGCGAAGTGTTTCCGGAGGTACCGGTGCTCGCGCTCACTGCGAGTGCTACGCCTAAGGTGGTTGACGACATACAGGAGAAGCTGAAGTTTAGAAAACCTCACGTCATCTCATCCGGATTTGCACGCGCCAACCTTTCGTACAACGTGTTGTATCATGAAGACAAGGAAGGCAAGATTGCTGAGATACTCGAGAAGATGCCCGGCAGTGCAATTGTCTATTGCGCCTCACGCCTTCGCACCCATGCAATGGCGGACTATCTATGGAAGCGCGGAATGGCGAGCGGCGTGTATCATGCAGGTCTTACACATGACCAGCGGCGCGACGCATTCAATCGGTGGATGAAAGGGGAGATACGTGTGATCTGCGCCACGAACGCTTTTGGTATGGGCATCGATAAGCCCGATGTGCGACTGGTATTGCACGCTGATGTTCCCACGCAACCGGAAGCTTATTTTCAAGAAGCGGGCAGGGCAGGGCGCGATGGGAATGCAGCCCATGCGGTATTGCTGTGGAATGAAAGCGATGTGAAGCGAAGAGAACGAAATCATGAGATAAAGTTTCCGCCACACGAGAAAATTCGCAGTGTGTATCGCGCGTTGGGTGCCCATTTGCAACTCGCCATAGGTGCAGGTATGGATGAAATTTTCCCGATTGACTTCGGTGAACTCGGCAAGTTATGCGACAGCAAGCCGGCTGAAGTTGTCGCCGTCCTTCAATTGCTTTCTTTAAGTGGAATCCTGTATTTCGATGAAGGTAGTTACTCACCATCGCGTATGATGTTGTTGTTGGATAAAGGAGGACTCTATAGTTTTCAAGTTGCACACCCTGAGTGGGAACGTTTCATTGGCGCATTGTTGCGTATGTATGGAGGATTGTTCGATCAATTTGTGGTGATACGTGAAGGTGACATTGCCACGCAGTTGAAATCGACCCCATCCGAAGTAAGAAACAAGTTGATTCAGTTGGCCGGCTTAGGTGTTATTGATTACGAGCCGCAAACCGACCAGCCGCGTATCACATTCCTAACGCCGCGCATGCGAGAGGAAGATGTTCGCATTCCAAGAGAGGTATACGAGGTGCGCAAGCAAGGTGATGAGCAGCGTTGGCATGCGATGGAGAATTATCTGCGCCGCGACATGTGTCGCAGTGTGCAGTTGCTTCGCTATTTCGGCGACGACTTCCCTAAGCCCTGCGGATGTTGCGATGTGTGCCGCAATGAAGAGCGCATCAAGCGCACGTCCATGGCGATGCATCAACTGGAAGAAGATCTTTTTCAGTTGTTGCTTGCATCACCCCTTACGGTCGAAGCCGCAGTAAAAGCGCTTTCGAAATACGATCCCGAGCAAGTCGTCGAGTTCATTCGCCGCAAGCTCGATGTGCAGGAGGTGGTGATGGATGAGAAGGGAAGGTTGGGGTTGCCTTAATTGCTCGAGCATGAATTTCTGGCTGAGGCTCAGCGTTAACTCGCAAAACGGAAAGCCACGCCGGTCCTTTGTCATTTATAATTAGTCCTTATCCACCCTTCAAAATCTCTATTATTTCAATATCCTACAAAGCCACTCGCCTTACCCCGCATAATTCGGTAGCTTTGCGCCATGTCATTTCCGAAAATTATTTTGAAGCCGGGTAAGGAGCAATCGCTGCGTCGTTTCCATCCGTGGGTGTTCAGTGGCGCTATAGCGCGTGTAGAAGGCACGGCGCACGATGGTGATATTGTTGAAGTGTGCGACTGCAAAGGCGCTTACCTCGCCACCGGACACTGTGCCGATGGTTCCATCACGGTGCGTGTATTTTCATTTGAGGGCTACGATGGCACTGAGGCTTTCTGGCAAGGCAAACTCCAAAACGCGTTCGACCTTCGCAAGAAACTGGGGTGGGTAGATAATGTTGAAACGACCATTTACCGACTCGTACACGGCGAAGGCGACGGACTTCCGGGGTTGATCATCGATATCTACGGCACAACTGCGGTCATACAGACACACAGCGCAGGTATGTTTGAGCAGAGAGCCGTCATTGCCAGGGCGCTCATGAACATATATGATGGAAAGTTGCTGGCGGTTTATGATCGCGGCGATGAGAAAGTAGGAGGGAAAGGCACCGGCACCGCGGGTGAATACCTGCAAGGTTCGAAGCAAGACAGCGTTGCTCGTGAGCATGGTTGTTTGTTTGACGTGGATTGGGAAGGCGGACAAAAGACGGGCTTCTTCATCGACCAGCGCGAGAATCGAAAACTCCTTGGCGAGTTTTCAAAAGGAAAAAAAGTACTCAACACGTTTTGCTATACCGGCGGATTTTCCGTCTACGCATTGAAGGCCGGTGCCACGTTGGTGCATAGCCTCGACAGCAGTCAGAAGGCACTCGACTTGGCCGTGGTCAACGCCAAGCTCAACGGCTTTGAAGCTCCTGTGCACGATATCATCAAGGCCGATGCGGTGGAATACCTCAAGCAATTGAAAGAAGACTATGATGTCATCGTACTCGATCCACCGGCATTTGCCAAGCACATGAGCGCACGCCACAAAGCGGTGCAGGGGTATATCCGCATCAATGAAGCGGCTATTCGTCAGATTAAACCGGGTGGCATCATCTTCACGTTTTCCTGCTCACAGGTCATCGACAAAAAACTCTTCCACGACAGTGTAATGGCTGCCGGTATCAATGCTCGCCGCAAGGTGCGCATTCTGCATCAGTTGCACCAGCCGTCAGATCATCCCGTGAGCATCTATCATCCCGAAGGAGAATACTTGAAAGGACTCGTTATCGAAGTAGAATAACATGGAACTGAAACCGTATCGAATCGACATTCGATTTTCTGATATTGATGTCATGGGGCATGTCAACAATGCCACCTACTTCACCTACGCCGAGCAAGCGCGTATCTATTTCTTTCACCAGCTGGTAGGCGATGAATGGAACTGGAACAAGCAAGGCATTCTCGTGGCGCGCAATGAAATGGATTATCTGCTACCAATTCATTTCAACGATAAAGTGGATATCCATGTCTTCTGCAAACACATCGGTAATAAGAGCTACACGCTCGGCTATCGCTACATGCGGGGCGAACAGGTTTGTGCAACAGGAGCTTCGGTATTGGTGTGTTTCGATTATGAAGAGCGACGGACGATGGAGGTGCCGGAGCGGTGGCGGTCGTTGTTGGGGGAGTTGATGCCTTAGCCGCGTATTTCAGCTTAAATCAAGAGCACATTGCGAATTCGGTTAGGACACCCTTCTCGCCACAGGCGCGTGTGCCAAGATGATGGGTGCATCGCTCAACACCCATCGCAAGCTTTGGCACCCCTGATGCTCAAAAGACTGCACTTGCCGCATTCAATTCGCCATTTCCAACTTATCTTTGCCTTAAACATAAATACCGTGCGCTCAATTCTACTTCTGGCATTCACATTTCTTTCAATTGCTCTTTTCTCCCAGGCCCCTTCTTTAATGCCTTATCAGGCCGTGGCACGTGATGCGAGCGGTAATGCTTTGAGCAATTCGACGCTCAATGCGCGATTTACGATTCACGATGGTACCGCCAATGGCCCGTTGGTGTGGCAGGAGTTACAAACAGTGACCACCAATGGCCTGGGGCTATTTACCGTTCAGCTTGGTAGTAACGTCGCCTTAAGTAGCGTGAACTGGTCCGTGGGAGGCAAGTTCATGCAAGTGGAAATTAATATCGGGCAAGGCTTTGTTGATATCGGTACACAGCAGTTGTTGAGTGTGCCATATGCGATTTATGCTGCCACAAGCGGCAGTTCTACACCAGGTCCGCAAGGTCCCGCCGGCGCTACAGGCGCTCAAGGTCCAATCGGATTGACCGGTCCTGCGGGCCCTGCTGGTGCTACAGGCGCTCAAGGTCCAATTGGATTGACTGGTCCTGCGGGCCCCGCCGGTGCTACAGGCGCTCAAGGTCCAATTGGGTTGACTGGTGCTGCGGGCCCTGCTGGTGCTACAGGCGCTCAAGGTCCAACCGGGTTGACTGGTCCTGCGGGCCCTACCGGCGCTACAGGCGCTCAAGGTCCAACCGGATTGACAGGTCCTGCTGGTGCTACAGGCGCTCAAGGTCCAATCGGATTGACGGGTCCTGCGGGAGCCACCGGGGCTCAAGGGCCTATTGGATTAACGGGCCCTCAAGGACCTGCCGGTGCCGGACTTTCTAACGGAACGGTTACGAATCAACTCATGTATTGGAATGGCTCGGCGTGGGTTACGCTCAACCCGGGCAGTGCGGGGCAAGTGCTTACCATATGCAGCAATGGACTATTGTGGACCAACGGAGGTGTTTGCCCTGCGGGTATTACTTCCCTCAACTGCGCAGGTTCGACGAATACAGGCACACTTACAGCGGGCTCATCAGCATCGGGTGTAAGCAGTAACGTGCCATACACGGGAGGTAATGGTGCGAACTATAGCTCTCAGAGTGTGAGTTCAACGGGTGTTACCGGCCTAACCGCAGTGCTTGCTGCGGGCACGTTGGCTAATGGAACGGGCACATTGAATTATACGATAATTGGCACTCCAAGCGCAAGCGGCAATGCGAGTTTTGCGCTGAGCCTGGGTGGGCAGAGTTGTACGCTCACAATCGGCGTGAATCCAGCGGTTGCAACAATCTCTTCGCTCAACTGCACGGGTGCTTCAAATGCGGGTACGCTCACTGCTGGCACATCAGCTATTGGTGTGAGCAGCACTGTGTCTTACACAGGCGGTAATGGTGCGAGCTACAGCTCGCAGAGTGTAAGCTCTACGGGTGTCACAGGTTTGACTGCTGTTCTTGCATCCGGCACGTTGGCCAATGGTTCAGGCACATTGAACTATACGATAATTGGCACTCCGAGCGGAAGCGGCAATGCGAGTTTTGCGCTGAGCCTGGGTGGGCAGAGTTGTACACTTACGCGAAGTGTGAATGCGGTCGTCGCTACCCTCACCTTCCTCGATTGCACAGGTGCAGTAAATAACGGTACGCTCACTGTTGGCTCAGCAGCTAGTGGTGTGAGCAGCAGTGTACCTTATTCGGGAGGCAATGGTGCAAACTACAGCTCGCAGAGTGTGAGCTCAACGGGTGTTACCGGCTTGACGGCTGTTCTTGCAGCAGGCACGTTGGCCAATGGCTCAGGCTCATTGAACTATACGATAACGGGTACACCAAGTGGAGTCGGTACTGCGAGTTTTGCGTTGAGCCTGGGCGGGCAGAGTTGCACGCTCACGCGAAGTGTGGCCGGTTCAACAGCCCATAGTTGCGGAACCCTCAATGTGCATAATCCTTCACTTACATACGGAACAATGACCGACCAGCAAGGCAATGCATATAAGACAATTATTATTGGCGGGAAGGAGTGGATGGCCGAGAATTTGAAAACGAGCATTTACCGTAATGGCGCTGCCATATCGACGAATTTATCCGATGCCGCTTGGCAAACTACTACCAGTGGAGCCTGGGCGTATTGCAATAACGACGTGAATTACACCTGCCCATATGGTAGGATTTACAATTGGTATGCATGCGTTGATTCCCGACAATTGTGTCCTTCTGGGTGGCATGTGCCAACAGATTTGGAATATAGTACGCTTATTAATTTTCTTGACCCACTTGCACAGGGTGGAGATAATACAAATAATGCAGGTGAAAAAATGAAAAGTACGGGCACGATCGAAGCGGGAACGGGTGTTTGGTATGCGCCCAACGCAGGTGCCACCAACTCCAGTGGTTTTTCTGCAGTCACTGGGGGGGTGCGCTTCCCCGAAGGTGGTTATTTCTGGTTAGGCCAATTTGGCTATTTATGGAGTTCAACCGCTTTCGATACCGACCAGGCTTGGTTCCGTGTGCTAGATTACAGCGCTGGTGGCGCGGTTCGGAGTCTTCAAAATAAGCATAATGGGTTTTCAGTTCGTTGCGTCAGGGATTAACCAATGCCTAGAAGGTGCTGGGCAATTTCTCCCGCAGCCAGAGCGAAGTAGTGGTCGACATTCATACTCACTGTGGCCTCAAACCCATCACCTTTCCAAAGGATAGCTAAGTATGAACAGTCCTAGAAATAGTTGACAGGGTTCTAAATTCATCCTGTCTCGACTTACACTTGAACTATTTTCTCCACTCCTACAATCCTACTTCACCTCCACCACCATCACCGACCTCGGATCCAACACCAATTCTTTTTCAAGGGCAAGCTCTCTGCGGCTGATGATATCGCGTCCAACTTTCGCTTTGCCTATCCGTTCGCTGAAGCGGCTCAGGTTAAGTGTGTGCGCTTTGTCGTTTCCGTTGTACACGCACATCACGGTGTGCTTGTCGTCGTAGCGGAAGTAGACGTAGGTGTTTTCTTCCGGTACGAACTGCATGAGTTTCGAGTTGCCAAACCACGTGTTCGCTTTGCGCCAGGTGCCTAGTATAGAACAAAAGTCAAAGGCTTCCTGTTCTTGTCTGGTGCGACCGGATGAAGTGAATTTGTTCGAAGTGTCGCCAGACCATCCGCCGGGGAAATCTTCGCGCACTTTCGCATCGGGATCGGAATAGTTTTTCATCAGAATTTCGGTGCCGTAGTAAATGGAAGGAATGCCGCGCAGGGTGTATAGCAGGGCAATACCCATTTTGAAACTCGCCATGTCTTCACCCATCATGCTGTAGAAACGACTCAGGTCATGGTTGTCCAGGAAGGTCACCAGGTTGTTGGGCTCTTTGTATAAAATGTCGTGAGCAAGCGTAAGCTCAATGCGGCGGAATCCTTCTTCCCATCCGAAGTTTTCTTTCAAACCTTTCGTAATGGCATAGTAGAGCTGGAAGTCGGTCACCGAATGCAGCGATGAATTGAATTCCTTTTTAACTTCTGCTTCTTCGGTAAACCATGCCTGCACGGGGGAGCCTTGCACCCATGTTTCACCAAACAAAAAGAAGTCGGGATACTCCAGTCGCATGGCTTCGTCGAGCTGCTTCATGAAGCCTTGATCTGGGTAAGCGTAAGTGTCGATTCGAAATGCATCGATGCCGGCGTATTCGACCCACCACAGCGAGTTCTGAATGAGGTAGCGTGCCAAATGAGGGTCTTGCTGATTGAGGTCGGGCATGTGCTTGTCGAACCATGCGTTGGTCATGATGTCGCGGTCGGCCTTGCTGGCGTATGGATCCATAAGCGTCTCGGCGCGATAGCTTGTGCGTGTAAACTGCGGAAACCAATGCACCCAGTTGCTGTCGGGCAGGTTCTTGAAAAGGTGGTGCTCGTTACCCCAATGATTGTATACCACATCCCAAATCACTTTCATTCCCTTTTGATGGCACTGATCTACCAGCTGTTTATAGGATTGATTGGTTCCCAAGCGAGGGTCAACCTTGTATAGATCCGTTGCCGCATAGCCATGGTAGCTTTCATACGGCTGATTGTTTTCTAGTACAGGGTTTAGCCAAAGAGCAGTGACTCCGAGACTTTGGAAGTGATCGAGATGATTAGCGATTCCTTGAATGTCGCCACCGTGACGTGATTTCAGCCCAGCGCGGTCGGCTTTGGGTTCAAGGAGCGCGGGATTGCTGTCGTTGGATGGATCACCGTTTGAAAAACGATCCGGAAAAACGAGGTAGATAAGGTCGGATGCATCGAGTCCTTTGGTTGATTTCGGTGACCGTCTTTCAATAGGGAACGAATACGCATAGTCGTTGCGCGATGAAGCGAAACTGAACTCCACGGTGCCTGCCGGACAATTCGGGGCTATTTCAATTTCAACCAGTAAATAATCCGGATTGGGGAGAGGGGTAGTACCTATGATTTTGCAATGATCGTTTTGAATAAATGCCCTGCACTTGGCGATGTATTTCGCATGAAACAGGATTTCCACTTTGTTGTGTTGCATGCCCGACCACCAGTTGGGAGGGTCGGCGCGGACAATGGATTGTGCAGTGTTTTTGTTGAGGATTCCTGCCAGCAGGATTAAACAGAAGGCCAGGAAATGTGGAAAAGATCGTTTCATAAAAAAATAAATCGCCATGCTTGACAAATGCGAAAGTATCTACTTTTGACACAAAGTGTTTAAAGTACACCAACTATCCAATTAACAAAAGCAATTATGAAAAAAATCTACTTGAGTATCTTGAGTTTGATGGTTGCTGCAGGCGCAATGGCGCAGACAGCAGTGACTTTCAATGTGAACATGGGGATTGTAGGTCCGACCGACAGTTTGCATGTAGTGGGAAATTTCGCAGACCCGAACTACGATAATGTCTTGGACAATGCGGACTATCAGAACTGGACTCCAAATGCGGCTTCCGGCATGATGACCGATGATGACATGGATTTCGTTTACACAGCAACTTTAATGTTGCAGCCCGGTCGTTATGAGTTCAAGTTTGTGAATGGTAACGATTGGCCATATTCTGAAAACGTGCCTCAGACTTGCACGGTGGAAGTAAACGGCAACAGCAATCGCCAAATCATGGTAGGCACTGATGCTACTTCTTATTCTGTGTGTTATGGCGAATGTGCTGACTGCGGTCAGAATGCGATTCGTGTTCGTGTCGACATGAGCACTGTTGACTTAGATGCAGATGGTGTGGGTGGTGAGCCAGG
>Ga0315907_10002293_pt1 | contig 24331 bp, 26 predicted proteins | sample LakEriMetagenome_3_FD_203525 | JGI IMG/M metagenome (GOLD analysis project Ga0315907, IMG submission 203525) | Freshwater fungal communities from buoy surface, Lake Erie, Ohio, United States - Buoy 12 MA123 | ecosystem: Environmental > Aquatic > Freshwater > Lake > Lake biofilm | place: USA...
GGACTGTGCGTCGCATCTAGTTCGTCGGCTCGGAAAGTGCGACCGGGACAGATCATGTAGATCGGAGGTTCGTGTTGAAGCATTGAACGAATCTGCACCGGTGAGGTTTGGGTGCGAAGAACCATTCCAGAGTCAACTGGTTCGATGTAGAAAGTATCTTGCATTGTGCGCGCAGGATGATCTGCTGGAATATTTAAAGCATCAAAGTTGAGCCATCCAGATTCAAGTTCTGGTCCTTCTTCAACTGCGTAACCCTGTTCGATAAAGAAATCGCTGATCTCATTCTTAATGATCGTAATTGGGTGAAGTCCCCCGCGATGTGCGCGATTTACCGGAAGAGTGATATCTACAACTTCTTCCAGCAAGACTTTGGCGTCACGCTCTGCCTCTAGCTTTTGAGTTGCTTTGTCGAGTGAAGCAGAGATCGCAGCCTTTGCCTCACCGATTAATTTGCCGGCGCTAGCTTTCTCTTCTGGTGCAAGTGAACCTAGCCCGCGGCTGGCAAGTGATATCGGAGCCTTATCGCCGAGATGGGCAAGTCGTGCACTCTTTAAAGAATCGAGGTCGCCCGCAGTGGCGAAAGCCTTGGCGGCATCGCTAACCCATTTTTCAATTTCTGCGGGGCTCATAGCGAAATCTTAACCTGTGACCTTTCCAAGATGCGGGATATTTGAACTTCGATGCGATTAAAGAGCGGCGAGATGGAACATAACAATTGAGGCTGCCGCGGAAAGGTTAAGACTTTCGGCGTTACCTTTCATTGGAATGTTTACCGCTACGACATCGCCACTAATCAAGGTATCAATGCCGCGCGCTTCATTTCCAAATATCGCCACACAATCTCCAACTTTTTCAAGTTCTAAAAGCGAAGTCTTTCCCTGAGCGGATAGCGCCAACTTGGTAATCGTTGGGAATTTCTCGGAGAGTGTTGAAAGAGTGATTCCCGAATAAAGCGGAATATGCCAGAGCGAACCAGCAGTTGCTCGGACCACCTTTGGCGAGTACATATCAACGCTTCCAGGGGAAGTAATTACTGCATCGATTCCCATCGCATCTGCGCTGCGCAGAATAGTTCCGGCATTTCCGGGATCTTGAATTTCGTGCAGATAGATAAATTTTGAGTGCCCATTTAACTTAAGATCAGAAAATTCATTTCGCCCGATTTCGCAAACGCTAAGAATTCCTTGTGGCGTGATTGTCGATGACATAGCGGACATTACCGGCTCGCTAACCAGGATGGTTTCGACGTTAAAAGTATCCAAACCAGCGGAATCGATACGCGATTGACCGCTCTCTGTGAGAAAAAGTGTTTTGATCTTTGGGCCAGTAGTTGCAGCTAGCGCTTCGCGGGCGCATTGCAGGCCTTCGGCGATAAATTCTCCGTGTTCTCCGCGCTCTTTATTGCCGCGGGATGAAATAAGAGCCTTCACCCGCGCGATATGCGGCGAGTGAAGGCTCTCAATCATTTAAACAGTTAGGCGCTGACTAGGTTCTTGCGAGCTAGATCAACAAGTGTCTTAAATGTTGCTGGATCGTTTGTTGCGATGTCGGATAGAACGCGACGATCAACTTCAACGCCAGCAGCCTTTAGGCCTTGGATGAAACGGTTGTAAGTCATTCCGTTTTCGCGGGCTGCAGCGTTAATGCGCTGAATCCAAAGCTGACGGAAATCACCCTTCTTATCTTTACGGTCGTTAAACGCGTAAACCATTGAGTGAGTGACTTGCTCTTTCGCCTTTGTGAAAAGACGGGAACGCTGACCGCGGTATCCGCTAGCGCGTTCCAGGGTTGTGCGACGCTTCTTAGCAGCGTGAACTCCACGTTTTACTCTCATTTAATTCACACTCCTTACTTAAGGCCAAGCATGCGCTTGGCTGTCATTGCGACGGTTGGCTTTGCTGCTTGTTCGGTACTCAAACGACGAGTAACGCGAGATGACTTACGCTCCAAAAGGTGGCGCTTGCCTGCACGCTCGTGCATGATCTTTCCTGAACCGGTTACGCGAAAAGTCTTCTTCGCGCCACTGTGGGTCTTCATCTTTGGCATTTATCTTCTCCTGTACATCGTCGTCTTATAAAACTTGAAAAACTTTTGAAACTAGAAAAACTCTTTACTTCTCTTCTGCCGCCTCGAGCGCTGCCTTTTCCTTGGCTGCGCGCGCTGCCTTCTGCTCTGCTACCGCTTCAGTCTTCTTCTTCGTCGGTCCCAGCACCATCGTCATATTTCGACCCTCTTGCTTTGGAGCGAATTCAACAAAAGCAACTTCTGCAACATCTTCTGCAAGACGTTGTAGCAATTTGAAACCAAGCTCGGGGCGAGTTTGTTCGCGTCCGCGGAACTTCATCGTGATCTTCACCTTGTCGCCACCCTTTAGGAATTTCACAATTGCGTTACGTTTAGTTTCGTAATCGTGATTTTCAATCTTTGGTGTCAATCGCACTTCCTTCACCACAATGTGGGTCTGGTTCTGACGAGCTTCACGGGCCTTCTGGGCAATTTCGTACTTGTACTTGCCGAAGTCCATGATTTTGCATACAGGTGGATTTGCCTCTGGCGCGATCTCTACGAGATCTAAACCAATTTCATCTGCCATCTGTAGCGCTACTTCAATATCTACAACTCCAACTTGATCACCGGTGTGGCCGATGAGACGAATTTGAGGTGTGCGGATACGGTCATTGATGCGCGGTTCAGTTGTGATTTGTGCTCCTTAGTTGGTTTGCTACTTCTTGAACGCTGTTCTCTTTTGAACTTCGTTCTGTCGATTTTGACTTTAGTAGTTTGAGGGTTTACCGCAGAAATCGCGCACCGCTAAGGAAAGAAAAACGCGCCCGTGGGGCGGCTAACTTTCGACAAACCAGCCAGCTCCTCTAGTTACATTTAGTACTAGTTCTAGGGCCGAGAAGGTGGGAGCGGTGAGCTCCTCTTGCAGTAGCCAAAGCCACTGGTCTGAGGCGTACTTTACCTTTAAGCGCCCATCGCGTGCAAACCGCCGTCTACATGCACGATTTCGCCCGTTGTTTTCGGGAACCAGTCAGAAAGTAGAGCCACAACAGCCTGGGCGGCAGGAACTGGGTCAGTTACATCCCATTCCAGTGGAGAGCGTTCATTCCAGACCTTTTCGAATTCATCAAAGCCCGGGATCGACTTTGCAGCCATGGTGCGAATCGGACCTGCTGCAACCAAGTTAACGCGAATATTTTCAGCACCTAAATCGCGGGCTAAGTAACGAGATGTCGATTCCAGCGCTGCCTTGGCAACGCCCATCCAGTCGTACTTTGGCCAGGCAACTGTGGCATCGAAATCAAGGCCAACCACAGAGCCGCCACCGTTGAACAGTGGGCGCGCCGCCATTGTTAGAGATTTGAGTGAATATGCCGAAACATGTACTGCAGTTGCCACATCTTCCCAAGCAGTGTTTAGGAAATTTCCACCGAGCGCTGCTTCGGGGGCAAAACCGATTGAGTGCACAACGCCATCAAGGTGTGGGAGATGTTCTTTAACTCGACCGGAAAGAGCATCGAGATGTTCTTGATTTGTAACATCGAGTTCGATGACTGGAGCTGGTTGTGGCAAGCGACCTGAAATACGAGTAGTCAAACTCATTACGCGACCGTAAGAAGAGAGCAGTACGTTGGCGCCTTGTTCCTGCGCAATCTTGGCAATATGGAAGGCGATCGAGCCATCTGTTAATACGCCAGTTACAAGAATATTTTTACCTTGAAGAATTCCCATTTAATGTCCCATTCCTAATCCACCATCTACTGGAATCAAAGCACCCGTGATGTAACCACTTGCAGGTGATGCCACAAAGCTAACAACTTTTGCGATCTCATCTGCGGAGCAGAAACGACCGAGCGGCACAGAAGCAGCGATTTCGGATCTGCGTTTTTCATCGAGGGCGGCAGTCATATCGGTTTCGACAAATCCTGGAGCAATCACATTTGCGGTGATGCCGCGGGAACCTAGTTCGCGTGCAAAAGAACGAGCCATTCCGAGCAGACCAGATTTACTTGCCGAGTAGTTAACCTGGCCAGCAGCTCCGACTCCCCCGACAACAGATCCAATAAATATAAGTCGTCCGCGTTTTAACTTAAGCAGACCCTTGGTCGCTCGTCTTGCCACGCGAAAGGCGCCAGTTAAATTGGCGTTGATAACGCTCTCAAAATCTTCATCTGACATTCGCATAACCAAACCATCTTTAGTTATACCAGCGTTAGCCACGATGATTTCAGGCGAACCCCATTGCGATTCAATTTCAGCAAAGGCGGCATCAACGCTTTCGGAGGAAGTTACATCCATCTGCACTGCGCTAAAACCAGCAGGTGCACTACCGCTGCGATAGGTAACAACTACATGATGGCCATCGGCTTGCAAAGATTGTGCGATGGCTAATCCAATACCGCGATTTCCGCCGGTTACCAGAGCGATTGCTTTTGATTCCTCGGACATATGACAAAACTTACCCTGCTACTTACGCGTAACTTGCCGTTTTCGGCGGGCGCGCCACGGTTAGGCGCCTTACTCTTAGGTCATGGCGATCCGACGCAAGTCAGTAAGTAAGGCTCCAGCCGTTTATGACATCACCGCCGCTCCTGCATCACTTACCCGTGATCAAGCAGGACGCCAACGTCGCTACTTCTATTCGATGATGATTCGTACCTTCTGCTTCATTCTGACAGTCGTTCTTCCTAGCCCTTATCGCTGGTTTGCACTTCTGGGCGCCGTAACGCTTCCATATTTTGCAGTAGTCATCGCAAATGCTGGCCGTGAGACTTTTGCGCCAGGTTCAGGCTTGGTTTCAGATAAAGCAAAGTCTCTAGAGTAAATAAACTTTCTAGAATTATCGATTGGCTAGACTCAACACATGTCTAGTAAGCGCTCTTCAGTGAAGGAATCTAAAACTTTTCTAAAGCATCTTCTCGCGCTATTACTAATCTTGGGATGTCTCTGGGCTAGTCAGTGGCAGTTTCAACGCGGAATAGATCGCCAAGATCGTAACCAAGGTATTGAGGCGCAGTTAACTCTTAATCCAGTCGAATTGAATGAGATAAAAGATAATTTTGTGAAGTACGAATGGCGCACAGTTACAGTAGAAGGTTCCTTCGATACCACAAATCAGATACTGCTTAAGAATCGATACTTTGAAGGCGTCTATGGCTATGAGGTACTAACTAGATTTACCGCAAGCGATGGCCGATCTTTCTGGGTCGATCGTGGCTGGGTAAAGGCTGGCAAGGATGCGGCCACCGCACCAGTTGTCTCTTCTGCCCCGACCGGTGCAGTTTCTCTGACTGCACGTTTTCGTTTAGATAGATCACTTCCACAAGGCGCTTTCTTCGCACTTCCTGCAAGTGGCGAAGGAATGATCTCGAAGTTAAATGCTCAAGCAGATTCAACTTCTGAGGGTTTCTACTTAGATTTACTTAGCGGTTCGCAACCATCACTGACTCCAACTGTGCCTGCACAAGTGCCAGAACTAAGCGATGGGCCACATATTGCTTACTCGCTGCAATGGATCTTCTTCGCCGGGCTAATTATCTACGGCAGAATCTTAATTCGGCGTGGTCAAATCTTGACGAGCAAAGAGCTCTGAGTAGAGCCCGCCAGTTAGAACTAACTCTTCATGCTTTCCACGCTCTGCAATTGATCCATTTTCAAGCACGATTATCTGATCTGCGCCCATGACGGTGCTCAAGCGATGCGCAATCACAATACTGGTGCGTCCATATAACGCTTGCGCTAGCGCCTTTTGAACTAACTCTTCATTCTCTGAATCAAGATGGGCGGTAGCCTCATCGAGAATTACGATGCTTGGAGATTTCAATAACAACCGTGCAATTGCCAAACGTTGTTTTTCGCCACCAGATAAACGGTGGCCGCGCTCTCCAACCATGGTTTCTAGACCGTTTGGAAGTGAGGAAACCAAATCCCAAATCTGCGCTGCTTCGCAAGCGGCTTTCATCTCATCGAACGTGGCATCGCTCTTTGCATATTTCAGATTTTCGGTAATGGTTGCGTGGAAGAGATGCGAATCTTGCATAACTACACCAATAGATCCACGCAATGAGTTAAGAGTGAAGTTGCGAATATCCTCGCCATCAATCGAAATCGCACCGCCGGTAACATCGTAAAGTCTTGGAAGTAACGCGCTGATCGTTGTCTTACCTGCCCCCGATGGACCCACCAGCGCTGTGACTGATCCAGGTTTTACTTCAAATGAGATTCCTTTGAGAATTTCTTCCGAATCTTTTACTTCAGGAAGAGATGTGGCCTCGAGGGATGCCAGCGAGATTTCCTGCGCTTTTGGATAAGTAAAGCGAACATCTTTGAAAGCAATTGCGGGCGTCTTACTTTCCACATTCTTTGGTGCTGCGATCTCTTTAACCATTGGCTCGAGATCTAAGACTTCAAAGACGCGTTCAAAGGAGACAAGCGCTCCCATGACATCGACTCTCACTGTGGCTAGCGCAACTAGCGGTCCATAAAGCCGAGCCAGCAACGTTGTTATTGCAATCAAACTACCAACAGTTATCTCGCCATCAATAGCCAGGTGTCCGCCGATGCCATAAGCGATCGCAGTTGCAAGCGCGGCAATACTAATCAGCGCTATGAAGAAGAAGGTATTGAGCATCGCCATCGAGATTCCGATATCGGCGACTTTGCGGGCCTTGCTCTTAAACTCCTTGGACTCCTGATTAAGATCACCGTAGAGCTTTACCAAGAGTGCACCGGAGACATTGAAACGTTCGGTCATGGTTGAAGACATTTGGGCATTTACTTCAAAAGAGTCGCGGGTGTATCCCTGTAGACGCGCACCTATCCACTTAGTAGGCGCAAGGAAAATCGGAAGCAAGAGCAGCGAGGCGACGGTGATCTGCCAACTAAGTGCCAACATCGTTCCAACCACTAGCACCAGGGTAAGAACATTGCTAATAATTCCGGAGAATGTGGATGTAAATGCGCGCTGAGCACCGATGACATCAGAGTTGATACGACTTATCAGCGCACCGGTTTGCGTACGTGTAAAGAAGGCGATCGATTGTTCTTGGACATGGCGAAAGACCTGAGAGCGCAGATCGTAGATAAGACCTTCACCAATCTTGGCTGAGATCCAGCGCACAACAATATTGACCAGAGCGCTAGCGATCGCAAGGAGCGCCACCGCGATAGCCATTGTTGTTACGACGGAACGATCCTTGGGAATTACACCATTATCGATTAACTCTTTAAGCAAGAGCGGAGTCGCAATAGTAAGAACTGCATCGGCAATTAAACAGATTAGAAAGAGCGCAAAGACCGATTTATATGGGATCGCATAGGCAAATATTCGCTTTAGCGTGCCGGGTTTTAACTTGGCATTTTTTACAGATTGATCAGAACTTAAAGTGCGAAGCGCCATCCAGCCAGCGTGCATTGACATAAAGAGCTTCCGATCAAATAAATTGCTAGATCGCTAACGCTAATTTAGGTTAGACGGTAAATCCAAGCGCACGTAGTTGTTCGCGCCCATCATCTGAAATCTTATCTGGACCCCAAGGCGGCATCCATACCCAGTTGATCTTTACATCCGAAGTATGTGGTGCGAGTGCTTGACGAGTTTGATCTTCGATTACATCCTGCAATGGACAAGCCGCAGATGTCAGAGTCATATTTAGTACGGCGATGTTGTTATCGTCGACCATTACATCGTAGATAAGGCCAAGATCCACAACATTGATACCGAGCTCGGGATCGACGACATCCTTCATCGCCTCTGTTACATCATCAACTGTTGCAGCCATTATTTTCTCCGTTTTATAGATTGCTCTGGTTAGATCTTACTAGCCCTTGGATTGTGCTTGAACGCTGGCATCTTTAAATGCCATCCAGCCCAACAGGGCACATTTGATTCGTGCGGGATATTTAGAGACGCCAGCGAAGGCGACTGCATCTTCCAGGAGATCTTCATCTCCAGTTACCGCACCTTTACTCTGCATAAGGGCAACGAACTCATCAAATATTCGGTAAGCATCTGAAACGCTCTTACCGATTAGCAGGTCTGTGAGAACTGAGACGCTGGCTTGAGAGATCGAACAACCAACGCCATCCCATGTGATTGCGGATACTTCGCCGTTCTTGATCGTTACATTTAAATCAATTTCATCGCCACATGAAGGGTTTACGTGGTGAACCTGTGCATCGTAAGTCGCTGATAGTTTCTTGTTCTGCGGGTTCTTATAGTGATCAAGGATCACTTCTTGATAAAGGTTGTCGAGTTGCATTAGCCGAAGTATTTCTGTGCAGCAAGAATCGATTCACAAAGTTGATCGATATCTTCAGTAGTGTTGTAGAGATAGAAACTTGCGCGGGTTGTAGCGGCAACGCCCATCTTGCGAGTTAGCGGCCAAGCGCAGTGATGTCCCGTGCGAACTGCGATTCCCGCATCATCTAAAAATTGTCCTAAGTCATGCGGATGAATTTCACCGAGTGTGAAGGAAATCGCTCCCCCACGCATCTCTGTATTTAAAGGACCAATAATGCGAAGTGAATCTACGGCGCTCAACTTATCAAGCGCATATTTTGTTAAATGAATTTCATGTTGGTGAATTGCAGACATGCCAATTTTGGAGAGATATTTAAGCGCTTGGCCTAAACCAACAATCTGCGCCATATTTGGAACGCCTGGTTCAAATTTACGAGGTGCCGGAGCCCAAGTTGCTTCAGTCATAGTCACTGATACGATCATCGAACCGCCAAAAAGGAATGGCGGAAGTTCGTCTAGCAACTTCGCTCTCCCCCAAAGAACTCCAACTCCAGTTGGTCCAACTGCTTTATGGCCAGAGAAGGCTAAGAAATCGATATCTAGATCTGCCACGTTAACTGGCATATGCGGCACTGATTGGCAAGCATCAAGAATGAAAACGGCGCCTACATCATGGGTGCGCTTTACCAAATCTTCCAATGGAACAATAGTCCCAAGAACATTTGATTGGTGAGTTAGCGCAACGATCTTGGTCTTCGTCGAAATAACAGAATCGATATTTGAGAGATCCAAACGTCCTTCAGGGGTAACTTCAAACCACTTTAGAACTGCGCCAGTGCGCGCTGCTAATTGCTGCCAAGGAATCAGATTGGCGTGATGTTCCATCTCGGAAACCACGATCTCATCACCAGCCTTTAGGTGGAACTTATTTCCAGCAGGTGCTGAGCCGATCGAATAGGCCAAAAGGTTAAGCGCCTCAGTTGAACTCTTCGTGAAGACAATCTCATCTTCTTTGCCGCCCAAGAAATCAGCGACAACTTTGCGCGCAGATTCAATTCCTTCAGTTGCTTCCTCTGCCAATTGATGGGCGCCACGATGAGCTGCAGCGTTATGTAAACGATAGAAATCACTTTCCGCATCGATAACGATGTTCGGCTTCTGGCTTGTCGCACCGCTATCTAGATAGACCAGGCGCTTTCCGTCGCGGATCTTGCGATCAAAGATCGGAAAATCTGCGCGGATTGCGACTGCATCAAATGACATCACATTTAGTAATTGCGAGATTACGCAGTTACGTACTCCGCATACCCGTTTGCTTCGAGCTTATCTGCAAGTTCTGGCCCACCTTGTTCGACGATCTTGCCGTTGGCGAAGACGTGTACGAAATCTGGCTTGATGTAGCGCAGGATTCGGGTGTAGTGAGTGATCAGAACAACTCCAAGATTGTTATTTGCCTTTGCGCGATTTACACCTTCAGAGACTATGCGAAGCGCATCAACATCTAGACCTGAATCAGTCTCATCGAGAATCGCCATCTTTGGCTTTAGCAGTTCAAGCTGCATGATTTCGTGGCGCTTCTTCTCTCCACCAGAGAAACCTTCGTTGACATTGCGTTGTGCAAATGATGGATCCATGCTCAAAGCTTCCATCGCGCTTTTAACTTCGCCAACCCAAGTACGTAACTTAGGCGCTTCACCGCGTAGAGCAGTTGCAGCGGTACGTAGGAAGTTAGAAACAGATACGCCCGGAACCTCAACTGGATATTGCATAGCGAGGAATAGGCCAGCCTTGGCGCGCTCATCGACAGTCATCTCAAGAACATCTACGCCATCTAGCGTGACAGTGCCGCTAGTGATTGTGTACTTGGGATGTCCAGCAATTGAGTATGCAAGAGTTGATTTTCCAGAACCATTAGGGCCCATGATCGCGTGGGTTTCTCCGGATCTGATAGTTAGGTCTACGCCTTTGAGAATTTCTACAGCACCGTTCTCGGTATCTACAGAGACTTTAAGTCCACGAATTTCTAGAGTGCTCATCAATTATCCTCGCTACGCATCTACCGTGACGGAGTCTCCGTCAACGCTTACTGAATAAGTCTTTAGTGGTGCAACCGCTGGCGGAGTTAACGCTTCGCCGGTACGTAGATCAAACTCTGCGCCATGAAGCCAGCACTCGATTTTGAAATCTGTAACATCGCCTTCTGATAGAGAAGCATCTGAATGTGAACAAGTGTCATCAACAGCAAATACTTCATCGCCGATGCGGGCTACGCAGATAGCGCGACCATCTTTTTCGATCTTGATCGGCTTACCTGAAGTTAACTCGCTAAGTTTGAGATCGCTCATTTACGAACCAGCCTTTGCAAGTTCACCATCGATACGATCCATAAGGCGATCTTGAATCTCTTCCACGCCAATCTCGGAGACAATTTCATTAAAGAAACCGCGAACAACCAAGCGACGAGCATCTGCTGCATTAATGCCGCGTGACATCAAGTAGAAGAGTTGTTCGTCATCGAACCTACCAGTTGTGCTGGCATGTCCTGCGCCAACGATCTCGCCAGTTTCAATCTCCAAGTTGGGAACTGAATCTGCGCGCGCTCCATCAGAGAGCAAAAGATTACGGTTTAGCTCGTAAGTGTCTGTGCCTTCGGCTGCAGCGCGGATAAAGACATCACCAATCCAGACGGTGTGCGCTCCATCGCCTGCAAGGGCGCCTTTGTAGTTAACGCGTGACTTTGCGTTAGGAACTTTGTGATCAACAAACATACGGTGTTCGAAGAACTGACCAGAAGTTGCAAAGTAAACGCCAAATAGTTCACAGGATGCGCCAGGTGCTATGAAATCAACTGTTGGAAGTAAGCGGACAAGTGATCCACCTACCGTTACAACGATTGATTTAAAAGTTGCATCGCGATCGACGATTGCATGGTGGCGGCCAGTGTGAATGGTCTTTCCATCCCACTCTTGCAAAGTCACCAACGTTAAGTTCGCGCCCGGTGCGACTGAGATTTCCATATCTTCTGCAAGGTGCGTATCGCCAGAGTTCTCGATAATCACAGTTGCCTTTGCGTGGTTTTCGATGCGGATCTGAACTCGTGAAAGTTCAGCTGAATCTGTAGCTCCAGAGCTGCGATTTAAGAAGATAGGAGCCGCAACTTCTGTGTTTGCCTTAATAGTTAGAACTGCAACATCTGAGGCGCTCTCGCGGATACGGCCAACTATTGCATCATCGCTTTCGGTTAACGGAGTGGCTAACTCGCGTGAGACTCTTTCGAAGCTAACGCCTTCTGCGGCAACGCCCTTAAGCGAAAGCGATCGGCGATCTGCAATTACTGCAGTGCCATCATGAAGACCACCTAAACGCTTTAACGGAGTAAAGCGCCAGGCCTCTTCTCGCCCGGTAGGCGTTAAGTAGTTAGTAGTGAGCGTTGTCATTAACCGACAGCACCTTCCATCTGAAGTTCAATTAGTCGGTTTAACTCAAGTGCATACTCCATTGGAAGTTCGCGGGCGATTGGTTCGATAAAGCCACGAACGATCATCGCCATGGCCTCATCTTCTGTTAAGCCACGTGACATCAAATAGAAGAGCTGATCATCGCTGATCTTTGAAACAGTTGCTTCGTGGCCCATTGAAACATCGTCTTCACGGATATCAACATAGGGATATGTGTCAGAACGCGAAATAGTGTCAACTAAAAGCGCGTCACACTTAACGGTGCTCTTTGAGTGATGCGCACCTTCTTGAACTTGTACTAGACCGCGGTAAGAAGTACGACCGCCGCCGCGTGCAACTGATTTAGAGATAACTGAAGAAGATGTGTAAGGCGCTGCGTGAACCATCTTTGCACCTGAATCTTGATGTTGTCCGGGGCCGGCGAATGCAAGTGAGAGCGTTTCGCCCTTAGCATGTGGACCCATCAACATAACTGCTGGGTACTTCATGGTTACCTTGGAACCTATATTTCCATCGACCCATTCCATCGTTGCACCTTCGGCACAAGTAGCGCGCTTGGTTACAAGGTTGTAAACGTTGTTAGACCAGTTTTGAATCGTGGTGTAACGAACACGTGCACCCTTCTTCACGATGATTTCTACTACTGCTGAGTGAAGTGAATCTGATTTGTAGATTGGCGCTGTGCAACCTTCTACATAGTGGATATATGAATCTTCATCGGCAATAATCAAAGTGCGCTCGAACTGCCCCATGTTTTCGGTGTTAATGCGGAAATATGCCTGCAAAGGAATATCTACGTGAACGCCCTTTGGTACGTAGATGAATGAACCACCTGACCATACCGAAGTGTTAAGGGCTGCAAACTTGTTATCGCCAACTGGAATAACTGAACCGAAGTACTCTTTAAACAGTTCAGGGTGCTGCTTTAGCCCGCTATCGGTATCAAGGAAGATCACGCCTTGTGCTTCTAGGTCTTCGCGAATTGAGTGATAAACAACTTCTGATTCATACTGCGCGGCAACGCCAGATACCAGGCGCTGTTTTTCCGCTTCTGGGATACCCAAACGATCGTATGTGTTCTTGATTTCTTCAGGCAGATCATCCCAAGTTGCAGCCTGCTTCTCAGTTGAGCGAACGAAGTATTTAATGGTGTCAAAGAAGATTCCGGAAAGGTCTGATCCCCATGATGGCATCGGCTTCTTTTCGAAGAGCGACAAGCCCTTAAGGCGCAGGTCTAGCATCCACTGTGGTTCGTCCTTCTTGGAAGAGATATCGCGAACGACATCTTCGTTAATGCCACGTTTTGAGTTTGCGCCAGCATCGTTGCCATCTGACCAACCGTATTCGTAGTTTCCAAGACCTTCGAGCTCTGGATGTGCTGTTGTCATTTTTGCGCCTTTCCGGCTGTTGCTTGAGTGTTTATTTTTGGAACTTGCTTGTTAAGTTGAGGAATGTAGGTAGTGCAAACACCGTCGCCATGGGCGATGGTGGCTAAGCGTTGTACGTGAGTTCCGAGCAGATTTGAAAGCGCCTCTGTCTCGGCTTCACATAGTTGGGGAAACTCTGCGGCGACGTGTGCAATCGGGCAATGGTGCTGACAAAGTTCTTCACCTGTCCCACGTGGACCGACGCTTGCGGCATAACCCTGTTCGGTTAAGAACTCAGCGAGCGCCGTAACTTTATCTTCGCTCTTTGCCATAGTTCCGGCAGCTTTGCGAACCATGTCATCGGCACGTGATTGCGCAAAAGCGCTAACCAGATGTTCTCCAGATTGTGCAGACATAAACTTGAGAGCAGCAACGGCTAGATCGTCGTAAGAATGTTCAAACTTCTCGCGTCCGTTGTCTGTCATAACAAAAACTTTGGAAGGTCGACCACGCCCACGCGCTGGTGCAACTCGTGGATCGCGCGCTTCGAGAATTCCATCTGCGACAAGGAGATCTAAGTGGCGGCGAATTCCCGCTGGCGTAAGACCTAAGCGCTCGCCTAAAGCAACGGCGGTGGAAGGTCCATTCTCAAGGATTGAGCGGGCGACGGCATCGCGGGTACGCGGATCATCTCCCACCATGGCGCTTGGACGTTCCTTGATTTTCACAACACTATTGTGTCTTAATTCATGCCATCTCGCCACTTCTATGGCGTGACTTTGACCGCCTCTTTCCTCGCGCGGTCTTAGGCTAAGGCTATGAAGCTGCGCAGATTCCTCTATGGCGCGCTACTAACTTTGCAGGCTGGTTTGGTCTTAACCGGTGGCGCAGTGCGAATTACGGGATCAGGTCTGGGCTGCCCAACTTGGCCAGAATGCACACCTGGTTCATATACGCCGGTTCCTCATCAAGCAGAGGGTCAGTTACATGCTTGGATCGAGTTTGGAAATCGTTTATTAACCTTTGCGCTCGTTGCAGTTTCATTAGCAGTTCTGATTCATGTTCTCTACAAACGTCGTCGCGATCTGCGCTCGCTAGCAATCGGACAACTTCTTGGAATTCTTGGTCAAGGCGTACTTGGGGGAATAACTGTTCTCACTGATTTACATCCACTACCCGTAGCTGGCCATCTCTTGCTATCAATAATTCTGATTGCTGGCGCGGCATCGCTGTACTCGAGACGAGAGTATTCAGCTTGCCCGCGCACAGATCTAGATACGCTAACAAAGCGAATCTCACTCTTACATATCGGATTAACTTTCGTGGTGATTATTCTCGGAACAATCGTGACCGGGTCTGGTCCGCACGCAGGAGATGAGAAGGCACAGCGCTTTGGATTCGATATTCGCGTCGTTGCATGGCTACATGCCGATGCGGTTATTGCCCTCCTTGGTCTAACCGCGGCTTTCTTCATTCTGGTTCGAAGCGATAAAGAGCTAGTTCGGAGAATTGCCGTTTTCACAGCGATCGCCCTCGCCCAAGGCGCGATTGGTTATATCCAATACTTCACTGGGATACCTGAAATACTTGTGGCTGCTCATCTTCTTGGAGCAACCCTAGTTTGGATCGCAGCGTGGCGAATCCGCATAACCGTTACAAAGACTTTGGTAATTCAATAGTTCAATAAGCAGATGAAAAATACAAATAAAGGATGGCTATGAAGAACTGGACTGAATTAGATGATCGCGCTGTGGTCATTGCCCGCGCAATCGCTATGGATTCGGTTCAAAAAGCTGGCCATGGACATCCTGGTACCGCGATGTCACTTGCCCCAGTTGCCTACAACCTATTTCAAAACCATTTAACCCATGATCCTGCAGACCCAAATTGGTTGGGGCGCGATCGCTTTGTTCTTTCTTGCGGCCATTCTTCACTAACTCTTTACATTCAACTTTATTTCAGCGGCTACGGCGTTGAGTTAGATGATCTGAAATCTTTTAGAACTTGGAACTCACTCACTCCTGGCCACCCTGAATACGGTCACACCGCAGGCGTTGAAATGACGACTGGACCTTTGGGAGCGGGTGTTGCTACTGCTGTTGGAATGGCGATGGCTGCGCGTTATGAGCGCGGTTTACTAGATCCAGATGCGCCTGCCGGAAAGTCAATCTTCGATCACAACATTTGGGTTATCTGTTCAGATGGAGATTTACAAGAAGGTGTAACCGGTGAAGCATCTTCACTTGCCGGCACACAAGAGCTCGGCAATTTAAAGATGATCTATGACGATAATCGCATCTCGATTGAAGGCGATACCCATGTTGCCTTTACTGAAGATGTGTCAGCGCGTTACCGAGCTTATGGTTGGAAAGTTATTGAAGTTGCTACGAAGTCCGATGGAGATGTTGATCTTGCTGCGTTGGATGCAGCGATGATTGAGGCAGAGAAAGAGTCGCAAAAACCGACTTTAATCCGCATGAACTCTGTCATTGCTTGGCCCGCACCTAAGGCAAGAAATACTGCCGAGTCACATGGTTCAGCGTTAGGGGCAGAAGAAATCGCCGCGACAAAAGTACTTCTCGGCCTTAATCCTGAAGAAAGTTTTGCTGCACCAGCAGATGTGATCGCACATGTTCGCAAAGTTAAAGAACGTGGCTCTGCGCTGCGCGCTGATTGGGATAAGAACTTTGCAACCTGGAAAGCCGCTAATCCTGATCGCGCAACGCTGCTCGAACGTTTGGTATCTAAAGATCTCCCTGCTGGTTGGGATAATGATTTACCAGTCTTTGCACCTGGCAAAGATGTAGCTACTCGTAAAGCATCCGGTGATGTAATCGCCGCTATTGCAAAGGTGCTTCCCGAATTTTGGGGCGGTTCTGCAGATCTGGCAGGAAGCAATAACACCGTGATCAGCAGCGCGGGTTCTTTCCTCCCCGCATCCAGTGCAATGGCAAATGCAAACCCTTACGGACGCATGATCCACTTTGGCATTCGCGAACATGCGATGGGATCGATTCTAAACGGCGTTGCATTACATGGTTTATCGCGTTGTTTCGGTGGAACATTTGCCGTCTTTAGTGATTACATGCGACCAGCAGTTCGTTTGGCGGCGATTATGGATATCGCATCTATCTTTATCTGGAGCCATGACTCAATCGGTCTGGGCGAAGATGGTCCAACGCATCAACCGGTTGAACATTTGGCAGCGCTACGTGCGATTCCTAACTTTGATGTGGTGCGTCCAGGCGATGCCAACGAAGTTCGTGAGGCATGGAAGGTGATTCTGCAACGCCGCAAGCCTGCAGGTTTACTGCTTTCTCGCCAGAATTTGCCTGTAGTCGACCGTGCAACCCACGGCGATGTCGCACTTGTTGCAAAGGGCGCCTACATTTTGAAGGAGGCATCTGCTTCGCCGGATGTTGTCCTAATCGCAACTGGTTCTGAAGTCGGTGTGGCACTTGCAACACAAGAAATTCTTGAAGGCCACGGGGTCTCCACGCGCGTAGTAAGTGCTCCTTGTCTGGAATGGTTTAAAGAGACCGATGCCGCATACCAAGGACAAGTGATTCCTAAAAACGCCAAGTTGCGCGTAAGCATCGAAGCTGGAATCGCCCAAGGATGGCGCGATTACATCGGTGATTCAGGCATCGCTATATCGCTAGAACACTTTGGGGCTTCAGCATCTGCTGGAAAGCTCTTTTCTGAATTTGGATTCGGTCCAGATGTAATTGCCGCAAAAATCCAGAACGCACTGAAGTAAAAAACGATGATCAAATTAAGCGGACCATCCCTATCCAAGATTGATCGTAAGGATCCTAAATACTTGGCGTTGGCAAAAGTACATCCTCGTATCGCTGCTAAAGATGCAAATACCTGGGGCCCAGCAGCAAGTGCAGAAGCCGCGATCCGTCTAAATTGGGTCGACCTAGATCAAAGTTCACGCGAACTACTCCCCTTACTCGATGCTCTCGCTGCTAAATTTCGCGATCAAACAAATTTAGTTCTCTGCGGAATGGGTGGCTCTTCCCTTGCCCCTGAAGTAATCGCACAGACCTATAAGAAGAAAGTTTTTATCTTAGATTCGACTGATCCAGATTATCTGCATCGCGCACTGCAAGGTGATGCCAGCAAGATGCTTGTTCTGGTTGCTTCAAAGTCAGGATCCACCATTGAAACTTCTTCACAGCGCGCCTTCTTTGAAAAGTATTTAGGCGATGCAGGGTTAAATCCCACTGAACATATGGTCTTTGTAACCGATCCTGGTTCACCGCTAGATCAGGATGTACGTAAGTCTGGATTTACAGTTATCAACGCTGACCCAAATGTAGGCGGACGTTTTAGCGCGCTGACTGCATTTGGGCTAACCCCCGCCACGTTGATGGGCGTTGATGCATCCGTACTACTTGATCAAGCAAGTGACTGCCGCGAACTCATGAAAACCAATCCAGAGGTAGTTCTAGATGTCGCTTACTTACTTTTAACTCAAGCCGAACAATTTTTAGGTTTCACAGATAGCGGTTCAAAGTTTCCTGGACTTTCTGATTGGATCGAACAACTTATCGCTGAATCAACTGGTAAAGAGGAACAAGGGCGTCTGCCAATTGCGACAGAAGGTTTCAAGGAAGCGGCTATGGGCGGTGCCTTCGCTGTTGCCTTTGCACCTGGTGCAGATCTAACAGTTGAAGCAGAACTGGGCGAACATTTCTTATTCTGGGAATGGGTAACTGCGTTGCTGGGTGCAGCGCTAGAAATCGATCCCTTCAATCAACCCAATGTAACTGAGGCGAAGGAAGCAACTTCAGCGGTGCTTGCAGAATGGAATAACTCACTTCCAGTAATTACTACTGCAAACAGCGAAGGCGACGTTGAGATCTTTGGCGACGGAAATACCTTGGTTGCAGCGCTTAAGAATCTCATCGCAAATACCGATGCTGATGGATATATAGCAATCACTGCTTACTTAGATCGCGCTGGAGATAACAAACTGACTGAACTTCGTGCGATTCTTTCCGAGAAATCTGGTCGTCCCGTTAGCTTTGGTTGGGGCCCACGTTTCTTACACTCCACCGGTCAGTTCCATAAGGGCGGACAACAGAACGGATCGTTCTTACAGATAACTGGTGAGACAGTAAATAACTATCCAGTTCCAGGACGCGCCTTTGATTTCCGAACTTTGCTAATGGCGCAGGCCCTCGGTGATAATCGTGCGTTAGCGACAAGAAAATACCCGCTGCTTCGTCTGCATTGCACAGAACGTAGCGCGGGTATCGACCAGATTTTGAGAGCCGCTAAAGCTCTCTAAAAACTTTTACTACTTTTAATTAATCGTCATCTCCACGGAGTTTACGGAGCGCTTCTTCAAGAATTTTTGCTCCTTCAACATCTGTGCGACGCTCTTTTACATAAGCTAAATGTGTTTTGTAAGGAATATTCACAACTGCCTTTGGTGGATTGTTGCGATCGCGACCTGCAGGAAGACCGCACTTAGGGCAATCCCATTCAGCAGGGATTACTACGGTCTCTTCAACTGCGAAAGATGGACGAACTTCATGGCCATTGCCACACCAGTATGAAACTGTGGCACGCTCGATCTGATCTCCGCGTTCAGCCTCGCCCATTGGGCCGGCGCCGACACGGCTTCCGCGAATTGCACTTGCCATGGATTAACCCTTCAAAACAAGACTGAGTGCGACAACGCCGCCGAACCAGATTCCGCCAACAACGATTGTGATGCGATCGAGGTTACGTTCTACAACAGATGAACCGCCGTAGTTTGATGACATTCCGCCGCCGAATAGATCGGAGAGGCCTGAACCTTTTCCTTTGTGCAGGAGAACAAGCAGGATCATCAAGATGCTTGTGATCACAAGCAAGATAGATAGAGCTAGAGCCACGGTGTAAAACTCCTCAAGTTGTGGATGGAGATAGAGCGTAAGGATACTAGATCGAAGTGCGAGATTAGGCTTCTGGGGCCGCGTAGAACTTGGCGATCTTGGCCAATTCCTCAGGATCTAGGCTCGCTCCCCCGATTAGGGCGCCATCAACATCGACCTGCTTCATGATTTCGACAACGTTAGATGATTTAACTGATCCGCCGTAGAGGATGCGCATATTTGCGGCGATCTCAGGTGAGCCAATACTTTGGATCTCTTCACGGATTGAGGCGCATACTTCTTGCGCATCTTCAGGAGTCGCAGTCTTGCCGGTACCGATCGCCCAAACTGGTTCGTAGGCGATAACAATCTTCTTAAGTTCTGGCTTAGTAAATCCTTCAAGACCGGCACGGACTTGGCGAATTACGTGAGATACATGTGCGCCAGATTCGCGGATGGAAAGTTCTTCACCTACGCAGAAGATTGGAGTTAGCTCGTTTGCGAGTGCTGCTTTGATCTTGCGGTTGATAAGCGCGTCATCTTCATTGTGAATAGCGCGACGTTCCGAGTGACCGATTACAACAAATGTGCAACCAAGTTTGGCGAGCATTGAACCTGAGATATCCCCGGTAAATGCGCCACTGGCTTCAGGTGAAAGATCCTGTGCACCATACTGAAGGCGAAGACGATCGCCATCGACCATAGTTTGGATTGAGCGAATATCGGTAAATGGCGGGATGATCGCGATATCAACTTCGTCATAATCTTTATCAGAGAGTGAGTAGACGAGCTTCTGTGCAACCGCGATCGCCTCGAGGTGATTGAGGTTCATCTTCCAGTTACCTGCCATTAGCGGCTTACGCATTATTTACTCCTTCTAACTTAGATTGTTATTTAAAATTAAAGACCAATAACTTAGAGACCCAGGGCGGTTAAGCCAGGAAGCTCTTTACCTTCTAGATATTCAAGCGATGCGCCACCACCAGTTGAGATATAACCGAAGGCAGAATCTGCAAAGCCCAGTGCGCGAACTGCAGCAGCGGAATCGCCACCACCAACCACTGAGATCCCAGAGACTTCGGTTAGCGCTTGCGCAACAACTTTAGTTCCGCCCGCAAATGCTGGGAATTCAAATACGCCCATGGGTCCGTTCCAGAAAACAGTCTTGCAAGAACGAATCGCTGTCGCAAAGGCTGCCGCAGAATCTGGACCAATATCGAGCCCCATCTGATCAGCAGGAATTGCATCGGCGCTAACTAAAGTTGCCGGTGCATCAGATGCAAAGGCAGGTGCAACCAAAATATCTGTTGGAAGAACTAACTTCACGCCAGAATCTGCAGCCTGCTTGATCAAACCCTTAACAGTTTCGATGAGATCTGTTTCAACGAGAGATGTTCCGATCTCTTTTCCTTGTGCAGCCAAGAATGTAAAGACCATTCCGCCACCGATCGCCATGACATCTACCTTGCCGAGCAAGTTAGAGATAACACCGATCTTGTCTGAAACCTTTGCTCCCCCAAGGACGACACCGTATGGACGCTCTGGATTTTGGGTTAACTTCTTGAGTACTTCAACTTCTGCCGCAACAAGTGTTCCGGCAACGTGTGGAAGTAATTCAGGAAGGTCAAAGACTGATGCATGCTTGCGGTGCACGGCGCCAAAACCATCTCCAACATATGCATCAGCAAGTGCTGCTAACTCTTTGGCAAGAACTTGACGTTCTGCCTCATCTTTAGAAGTTTCAGCGGCTGAGAAACGAATATTTTCTAGTAACAAGATCTCGCCAGATTTGAGTGCGGCTGCCTTAGAAGTTACATCACTACCAGTGACAGCCCCAGCAAATTGCACTGGTGCGCCGAGTAGTTCTGATAAACGCTTTGCAACAGGTGCTAGTGAAAGTTCTGGTTTGGCTTCACCTTTTGGTCGACCTAGGTGCGCTGCGATAACGATGCTGGCACCGTTTGCTAGAAGAGTTTTGATAGTCGGCAGCGAGGCGCGGATGCGTCCATCATCTGTGATCTCGCCGTTTTTCAACGGAACATTGAGATCGCAGCGAAGGAATACTCGCTTGCCGGCTACATCAAAGTTTTGAAGCGACATTAATTAAAGGTAATGGTTAGAGAGATTTGCCGACGAGGCCGACAAGATCTACGAGGCGGTTTGAGTAACCCCATTCGTTGTCATACCAACCAACGACCTTAACTTGGTTTCCGATTACCTTGGTTAGACCAGAATCGAAGATACAAGATGAAGGATCAGTGACGATATCTGAAGAGACGATCGGATCTGATGTGTAGGTTAGGAATCCCTTGAGTGCGCCATTTGCAGCAGCTTTCATAGCGGCGTTGATCTCTTCAGCAGTTGCTTCCTTGGCAAGTTCAACTGTTAGATCTGTTGCTGAACCTGTTGGGACTGGAACGCGCATTGCGTAACCATCGAGCTTGCCCTTGAGCTCTGGCATAACCAATGAGATCGCCTTTGCAGCACCTGTTGATGTTGGGATCATATTTGTCGCTGCTGCACGTGAGCGGCGTAGATCCTTGTGTGGGAAGTCAAGAATTACCTGATCGTTTGTGTAGGCGTGAATTGTTGTCATCAAGCCCTTAACGATGCCCCAGTTATCTTGCAGAACCTTAGCCATTGGAGCGAGGCAGTTAGTTGTACATGAAGCATTTGAAATAACGTTGTGGTTTGCTGGGTCGTACTTATCGTGGTTTACGCCCATAACGATTGTGATGTCTTCATCTGTTGCTGGTGCAGAGATGATTACCTTCTTGGCACCTGCAGTGATGTGCTTCTTGGCATCGGCGGCCTTTGTGAAGTGGCCGGTAGATTCGATGACGATATCTGCCTTAACTGATGCCCATGGAAGATTTGCTGGATCGCGATCTGCGAAAACTTTGATTGTCTTGCCGCCAACGGTGATTGTGTCTTCAGTGTGGCTGACTTCAAGTCCTAGGCGACCCAAGATTGAGTCGTACTTTAGGAGGTGGGCCAAAGTAGCGTTATCGGTTAGGTCGTTAATACCTACGATATTGATATTTGGGTTGGTTAGCGCTGCGCGGAAGAAGTTACGACCGATACGTCCAAATCCATTAATTCCAACATTAATCACGTGAAAACCTCGCTCTAGAAAGTGTCAGGACCCGCTGCGGATCGATTTAAATTTCCCATCTGGATTTACGGCAATAAAACTGCCACAACACAGACTGCCACAACACTGGGGTCGTGGCTAACCTTACCAGCCGCGTGGAGTTACTTCTGCGTAAGGCTAATTGAGCAAGTCAGGCGATAAGCCCGCTTCCGTATCTGGAATTCCGAGTTCAGAGGCGCGTTTATCAGCCATTGCCAGGAGGCGACGAATACGTCCTGCGATCGCATCCTTGGTCATTGGTGGAGATGCCAGCGATCCGAGTTCTTCCAAACTTGCCTGTCCGTGGCTGATACGAAGTTCGCCGGCCTCTTTTAGATGATCAGGGATTTGTGGGCCGAGAATTTCCATAGCGCGTTGTACACGAGCTGCGGCAGCAACTGCGGCGCGTGCTGAACGACGCAGATTGGCATCATCAAAGTTTGCTAAACGATTTGCAGTAGCGCGAACTTCGCGGCGCATGCGGCGTTCCTCCCAGGCAAGAACACTTTCATGTGCTCCCAAGCGAGTAAGTAGAACTCCAATAGCGTCACCATCGCGAATAACAACGCGATCGACGCCACGAACTTCGCGCGCCTTTGCGGTAATTCCCAATCGGCGAGCCGCACCTACTAGAGCGAGTGCTGCTTCGGGTCCAGGACATGTAATTTCGAGTGAAGATGAACGACCGGGTTCGGTTAGTGAACCATGTGCAATAAAAGCGCCGCGCCAAGCGGCCTCGGCATCGCAGATATTGGCAGCGACAACTTGTGGTGGCAGACCACGAACTGGTCGACCATTGCTATCAATCAAACCTGTTTGGCGCGCAAGAGCGTCGCCGGCTTCAATAACGCGAACTACGTAACGCGATCCCTTGCGCAACCCGCTAGATGAGAGAACTGCTAGATCGCTATCGTGCCCATAGATATCTGCAATATCTTTCTTAAGGCGACGTGCGCTCTGTGAAGTATCCAGTTCTACTTCGATTACAACTTTGCCTGCTGCAATATGAAGGCCACCAGCAAAGCGAAGAAGTGAAGATACTTCGGCTTTGCGGCAGCAAGGTTTGGTTACTGAAAGACGGCTTAGTTCGTCTTTAACTGCTGCGGTCATTGCCATGGGCATATCCAAGCAGGGTTTAGCCCGCTATGTGTGCGAAAAGTGAAGTTAATTTCTTTGGATCATGATGGACCAAGGAGCGTTGGTCGCGCAGGTCGGCTATCAATAACTCTCCACCTGTACTTGAAAGATGGCGCTGTAGCTGATCGGAGCCAGCGACAACGCTTTGATCTGCGACGATTAAATCAAAGTGGAGATCGGGAGCATAGGTGTGCAATATCTCTATATGTTCTGTCGCGGTATATCCGGCATACTCCCCCGAATTTATGACTGGTCCGTTTTCAGTTGCTGAATCCAAATTAAGAATAAGAATCTTCTTCGCCTTCGCCGCAACTAGCGCATCGCGTTGTTGGGGAACCATCAGATGTGGCAGAACGCTGGAGAACCACGAACCTGGGCCCATAACGATCCAATCGGCAGCACCAATTGCAGCAAGAGATTCAGGTCGGGCTGTTGGATTTTCAGGGAGCAGGCGCAGACTTTCTAGGCGGCCTTTAGCAGTAGCAACTTGTACTTGCCCCTTAACAATAAAGCGACCTGTTGAATTAGTGAAAGTTGCTTCTATATCAAGGGGTTCAACAGACATCGGTAGCACTCGACCAATAACTTTCAATAGCGATCCAACTCGATCTAGTCCAGCAACTGGATCTTCACCCTTATTCCAAAGCGCTGCGAGCAGTAAATTTCCAACTGCATGGCCATCAAGTACGCCATCACTTTCAAATCGATATTGCATGATCTCAGCCCAACTACGGCCCCATTCGTCATCTGAGCAGAGCGCCGCTAGCGCCATTCTTAAATCACCAGGAGGATAAATTGAAAACTCTTCACGAAGTCGACCACTTGAGCCACCGTTATCTGCAACGGTAACAATCGCAGTTAAATCCGTAGTTATTTGGCGAAGCGCAGAAAGGGTTGCAGCCAGACCATGGCCTCCCCCTAGTGCAACTACTCGCGGTTTGCTGCCACTCATTCACGACCTACATCACGATGTGTAGCGTGGGCAGAAATCTCAATCTCTGATTTTTCTGAAGATAGTTGCTTGGCAATTTCCTCGGAGATCGCCACACTGCGATGTTTTCCACCTGTACAACCAATTGCAATGGTCACGTATTTCTTACCTTCACGCAAATAACCGG
>Ga0315907_10002298_pt1 | contig 24328 bp, 13 predicted proteins | sample LakEriMetagenome_3_FD_203525 | JGI IMG/M metagenome (GOLD analysis project Ga0315907, IMG submission 203525) | Freshwater fungal communities from buoy surface, Lake Erie, Ohio, United States - Buoy 12 MA123 | ecosystem: Environmental > Aquatic > Freshwater > Lake > Lake biofilm | place: USA...
CCACCGGCTAATTGCCTCGATCCCTCCGGGATCAGGTGCCCCGGACGGCTATAGCGGGTGCCCCCTCTTAGCCCAACTTGCAAGCCCCACGGCCCCTAAAAACCGAATAGGCCGCTGTACGCTTACTCCGCGGTGACATAATACTCCAGGAATGAGGTTATGTTGTCCAAATCAGCGGAAAATCCACTCTCTAGGAAGGCAAGACAGTTTGGCCTGTTTCCCACACATTCTTTTGGTCCATCCGGCATTATCGTGGGTCGAGATCTAGTCCGCCGCAGTAAAACAACACTGCGGTTTTGAAGTTTTCGATGTTGCGATAGCCTCCCGCTCGTCGTTTTATCGACATGATCTTACTGTTGATCCCTTCGGCCACCGCATTGGTGATCCCATGCGTACAGTAGGTCACAATGTTATCGATTCGCTCCTTCAAACTCCGCGCTAGTTTTTTCATCGGCGCCATCTTGATACGAATGACTCGCTGATACCAATCTCTGAAGTAGCTCTTTGCCTTCCCCTCCGTCTCCTGGGCCCAGAGATCGCGTAAGATCTCTTTGTCTTACATTGCTGGGGGTTCCTTTCCCCAGCAATTGTACCATCACCCACGATAATGCTGGATGGACCATTGTTTTACCTTGCAGAAAACTCTATAAATGGAAAAGCTCGATTTAGCTTTTCTACGAAGGCTCTCGAGTTTAAGACACTGTACCGCCAACCTGTCGAGGCTTCTCCAGCAAGCGTAAGGCAACGTAAAACAGGAGCAGGTAAAGGACAAGTAATCTGAAACTCGGAGCTTTCGTGATCAACAAACATCCTTTCTCGTTTTCCTAGGCGTGCAGCAAGAGCAAGCAGAAGCCAATTTCGAAGCTCAAAACTATCAGCAGTGCTGTTGATGTTATTAACGAAATGCGACTTACAGCCATCACCGGATATCTTCAATAGGAGTGGATGCCATTGATTTTCACTAAATCCCTTCTGGGCACCTATGTAGAAGCCATCTGGGAGCTCTGACGGACTTGTCCATCGATTTGGACCGCTATCCCAGGGCTGACCAAAGAATTCTCCTGGCTGGTTTCTAACTGCGAGAATGGATGTGCTATCTTTTGAAAACGGAGCTCCTTCAGATTCGAGATTGTCAATGTGTACGCTTAGCAGTTCTTCGAGTGACTCAATCTGCTCGCCATCGTTGCAAAACCGTGACCATGCAGGCCTGCCCAACCAATCATCGAATGATTGCTCGTACACTCCAGCGTTTTCCAAATCGAGGATAATATCCGCTTTCGGGGTAAATCGCCGAAGGAACTGCATGGGATGGTTCGAATGAAATCGATACTTCTCAGTTGCTGTTGTCCCTAGAAGAACTGCAACATTATCGCTTAAGCGTATCCAGCGAGAAGCTAATGCTGCGTATCCTCGCTGATTCTCAACCTTGAGATCGGCTATCTCACCCAACTCAACCATGTCATCGGCGACAACTCGAATGATCGCCCCGGTGTCTTCATCGAATCCAGCCGCCAAGAAGAAGGGCTCGAGTGTCATACGTAGCTCCCGCCGTGTAACGAGCCCCCGTCTGCAAACCTCTCTTCGTATCAATCTTGCAATACCCCATCTAGTTGGCTTCGAAGTCTCTAACGGCAGGTCGAGGTTCTCAGAAAAACCTAGCTTCCGCGAAATTGACTCTGCATTGTGCAATTGGATGTGACTCATATTACGACCTTACCAATTTCTAATTCTGCTGATGCAACAGCATTTTTGATTTCATTCAGCATGTCTTTGCCAACGACCAAGAAGTGAATGTGCGAACGTGCTCTTGTGCACGCGACGTATAGATCTGCACGTGTGAATACACTTGAGAATCCAACCAAGTCGTACATTATGACAACGTCCGCTTCGAGCCCTTTAAAGCTCTTCGCCGTTGTAACAAGAATTCCCCTACCGTCGTGCCATCTGCTGAAGATGTTTGTCAGGGGAACTCCGCCGATCTCAGAGACATCGGCTAGACTGCCCTTCTCGTAACCACTCGGACCAATCAGAACGATGTTGTTTGGCTTTAAATCATGATTTCTCAGCAGATCTTCAACAAGCTTTAGCAAAATTCCCTTCATCGCTGATAGCGACGGTACATTGTTTATTGCAGGTCGATCTCCAAGAGGGGATCGACGGAAATAGGCAGCTTCCGTATGCCCAATCGTTGTACTCGTACGACATATCCAGCGACTGTTTCTGCAATTGCGTCTTAGCGTGTACCTTGTCTGGAACTCAACTGGCGGGCAAGAGGGGGCCCAATCCCAAAGCCGCTGTACTGGGTCAGCAAAGGCATGGAAAATTCCTTCGTCCGATCCCTTCAGGAGGGTGCATTGCAACACCTCCCACCATCTTTCGTAAAAGTCTTGCGCCTCGTCCATAATGATTGCGTCCCACTGAAACTCGCGGCCTTGATCAAGACTTATAAAGGCAGCCTGCTCGATCAAATCAGGGACCTGATCAATGAAGAATGCTTCTTGCGTTTCCTGGTCATCTGGAACAGGCCATTTCACACCTGCGTCTTCAATAACTTCTCTCGCGAATTGATGGAAATGGATAATCTTCAATTTTTCGATCGCATCGCTGTTCGATGCTGACAGGTCTCTACTTGCTCTCAAGAATTCTGCCAGATGGCGGTTATAGCAAACAAACAGCGTTCGCTTGCCACTATTTGCTAACGCCACTGCTCTGTCAAATGCGAGTTGAGTCTTACCAGATCCTGCGACGCCGGTTACGTAGACGCGATCGTTCTCTTCATAAAGTCCCCTAAGCAAATCTAGCTGCTCATCGGTTAATTCGTGAATCCTGCTAAAGATGTCGACTGCTTTGCCAGAGATCGGACGGAAGAGTTTAAATTCGGGCAGCAAGGCCGAAGCAAGCCTTCGCCACTGATGCTCAGATAATCTTGTTCCCCTGGAAGGCCAACTAGCTATAGCAGTGTCAATGGCTTCAGCAATCGAATTCATATGACGACGGGATATAATCAGAGCTGGGTCAGCCCCCGGTGGAGCTTCTCCTTTATAATTGTCGTGCGGAAACACAACCGCATAACCATAGCTGATGTCACTAGATTGCACATCCCCTGAGGTTTGCTTCTCGATCCGTTTGATGAGGCAATGCATACTCTTGCGCGCTTGTTTGAAAGGATCGGTAATGGTCTCAAATCCGAAACTCTTCTTGCGCTGCCAAGCTCCCTTATGGTATCGCAACTCGCCGCCCTTAACTTCGAGGACGAGCATGCCTTTCGATTGATGAAGTATGACGAAGTCTGCTTCGCCTTCACGTAAGTTGCCGTCACGATCTGGTCGTAACCAAGGATAAGAGTGAAGCACAACGTAGTCATTTGAAAGCTGATCGCGCAAGGCCAGGTATACAAGCCGCTCCGAGTCGTGCTCAATCTCATCAGACGTCAGGGATGGATGCATTACCGCCATAACAAATTTAGTCCGTTAGATACTTGAAACTCAGGGGAACGAAACGGGAATGAACCTTCCGGCTCGCACTATGCCAATTGGCTTGCCGATAACACTTACTGATTCAGCGGCGACCTTTTGCGGAGTTGCGCGCGAATGAGTAGACGCATACCGAATTGTGATTGAAGTCCTTCCATTGAAGGTACTCCATTTGCAGCCGGCGAGTGTGACACTTAGCCGAGTTGCTTTGAAACTCGATTCAGTCGAGTGAAAGAGCCTAAGGCGATTGTCGTGAAGTTGAATGTTCGCGGGCTCGCTCACTCGCTCAAAAGCCATCACGGTACCGGCGGCAAGGAGCTGTTCCTTTCCATCGACTTTGATTGGAAACTTCTCTAACTGTGGTCCGTCGATCTCCAGCAGAAAGCAAGTACTCGGATTTGTCACTTCGAGAACAATATTCGTTACGATTGCCTTGGTGGCGTCGTTGCTTGCGAGCGTCTCAAAGCTGTGAAGCAACGCACCGTTGGTTGCGCGTTTGAGTCCGGCTGGAAGACTAGAGGCATCCGTTGTTCTTTGGCCTACGGTGTTGAGGCACCTATCAATCGCCGCTGGCAGGGCTCTCTTGACAAGCAGATGCGGTATAGGCGCAGAATTGTTCCGCCCATTCGCGTACGCGGTTTGAGCTTCTGCAGTTGCTGGATCATCCGGTAAAAGCGAATGTGACAAGACAACTAAACGATCGCCTCGCGAGCGAAGTATTAAATGCCCCTCGTGGCGTTCGACTTGCTCTCCAGCATCCCGAAGGTCAACGTCTAGAACCTCTAGCAACTGCCGTTCAGCGACCTTGTCTAGGGATGGCTGTTCCTCCTTCCCTAGAACGTGGCGCAGAAAAGACTTGCCCAGCTCTCGATCCAAATCCTGGTGAAGAAATCGATTGCCGTACGAACGAAGGCATTTGTAACAAGAAGATTCGCAGTCGCAATCGCTCAACAGTTCGACGGCACAATTAAGGAGAGCAACAGGATCTGCCGCAGCGGCCTTGACAAAACCTGCACCACCAGGTGTCGTGTCATAGAGATAAACGTCTGCTTCCGCCCCTCTACTGCCTTGCTCGGTTTGGGCCGCACGGAACTCCGCACCAATGTTGGCTCTGTCAATTTCGAGCATATCAGATGAGACAATCGCAAGTGCTTGAGCAACAGTCGTTAGGCAGATCTTGGTGAGCGTTGATCCAGGGGGAAGCAAAACTCCATTGCCCATTCGAAATCGAAATAGCGAAACGTCAGAAATTAACTTGGTTCCCAAGCTGACGGTCTGTACGAAACCTGTGCATGTCGGCTGATCCCGATTGTCAGGAAACGGCTTCGGATGTGCAGCTCGATTATTCAAATACGCTCGCGCTGGATCATGCCAACCTTTCGGTTCTATTCTTCCGCACTTTAGACAGTAAATGAACCCTCGATTCTTGAGATCTTCCGATCCACGATTCGTCAAAAAGAGCTCCTCCTTCTTGGCCCAGACGGTTATGCTACGGTCCGAAAACGAAGAGCATTTACCAAGTGCGTCACCTTCATGAAACGGTGCGTTCAGTTTTGCTTGAGTCGGACGCGTGTAGTCCGGCGGCTGATCAACCGCCAACTCCTCTTCCATGTCGACAGGATGGGCAAAGCCGGTTGGTACGATCCAGTAAAGGGCCGGCCCCATTCCGGATGCAAGCTTGCATGACGGACAATCCAGCACTTGTCCCTCTTGGAAGGCACCGTCAATTTCTTCGAGCTTTGCATATCCACACCGTTCACACTCAAAATAGAGCTTTCGGCGCTCCCACGACTTTCGACGTTCCCCTCGCATTGGGCTGTGCAAAGCGAATGAGTAATGTCGTTTGCCATCTATGAAAACTTCCCTTCCTGGTGCGTAGCTTGATAGAGCAAGATCAAGTCCTTGCTGGGGTGCATACTTGATCACGCTGCGATAAGCAGTCGATCGATTCCTATCAAAAACAGTCATGCTGACCACGTCGGTCGGAAATGCATAGGAGGGAAGCGTGGCAGTTTCAAACAAACGATCCAAGAGATTTGCTGTTTGCCTTCCCGCTTCCGGCGACTCAACAGTATCCGGATTTGTGTTTTCGCTCGATGAAGGCGAACTCTCTGGGACCGGATCATCATCCCCAAAAAAGTCATCGTCAAATCCGCCCCAGATCGCCATATTCTGTTGTTCGGGAAAAACTTCGGCCTGCGGATCTATTTCGTCGCAACCGATAGCTTGAAGCTGAGCCAGAAGTCGTTCAGGAATCGCGTCTATCTCTTCGGCCTCCTTACTCTCCAGGTATTCTGCCGGCACTATTGACCGAAGTGATGAAAGGACTTCGTCGCGATGCTCAACGAGCCATTTTTGCAGGCCCCGGAAGCTGAACTCAGTTTCCGCGCCAGCACGGAAATCATTGACACGGCCTAATGAAGAAAAAATGTTTGCAGTCGCAGCATTGTGGGCGAGTGCCGGAATCCGCTCGCGCTGAAACATGCTCAGTATCATGGCGAATCCATGACGCCTTACGATCTCTGTGTTTTCAAGATTAAGCACTGGATCAGTTACGGGACCGCTGATCATGTCTGCGGGGTGTTTAAAGTACCGCTGGTCATGGGTGCCCTGATCCGCATAAGTTATCACGGTGGAAAGTGACGATCCGCGACGACCGGCACGGCCAGCACGTTGCTGATAATTAGCTCGATTTGGCGGAACGTTTCGCAGTGAGACAGCAGTCAAGCTTCCGATATCGATTCCCACTTCCATGGTAGTGGTGCAACTCAAGATGTCGACGATGCCGCCACGCTCCCCGCCAGGTCCCTGTACATCAAGATCTTGGAATCGCATTTCATGCCATTCTGCTCTTGAAAATGCATCTTGCGCATCGATTGCCCCAATGGCTGCGGTATGTTCCTCGGCGACAAACGGACGCAAGTCATGACTCTCGTTATCAATGTCCTTACGGTAGAATCCTTTTCTGGTTTGGAACACTTCGTAAACGTCTGTGTTATCCGGTGCCAGCTTCTTGAGCGATGAAATCGCTCCGCACTCTGGACAAATATCTCTGTACAACGCTTGATCGGGCATGGCAAAGGTGCAAACGTCGCAACGCACCCACTTTGGATATTCTAGATCTATCGCAAGACGTTTGGGATCTACCAAATACCCATCAGCACGACCAGCAGTACCGAAGCGTTCTTGAAGGAATCGCTGCCAAGGCTTAAGCCCCTGCTGTCCACCCGAAAGTTGCTCCGAGTAAAAGGATGACCCAAGCCTTACCCGCATCAGTGACTCGAATTTTCCGCTATTGGCATTCAGGCGAATTCCACTCTCGCGATTTCCAATCCACTCGTTGGGAGTGCTTGGCAAACGAACTGCTCGTTCGCGGACCATGCGTCCAAGCCAGAATGATAAGAATTCATAACGTCGATCCGCGTCTGACTCGATTGCTTCGGGGAAGTCCGGGGCCTTAAGCTCGTCAAGTATCTCTTGTAGATAATCCGGAATCACGGGAACAAAACAGCCGATCGCTAAGCTGTGAAGCCCGCTTAGAGGATTGAAGAGAACTTCATACAATGAGATCAGGACATCAGCGGGAGTCCGTTGGCCAATCTGTGAAGAGACTTCCTCAAACGCACGCGGGTTGGACGATTTCCCCTTGCACAGCTGGTTTGCTAGGTCTAGATCCTGGTAATATGAATGTTCCGATTCCTTTAGTTGTGGCCTCAATTCTATCTTCTGCGTATGAGCTCCACAGAGCAGCGAGAGATAGACATGTTCGAGAGAAACGTTCTTCGTGTCTCCATCAAACCAACGTTTAGAGACGTAGCGTAAGCCGTGGATTAGCAGGGGACGAACCGAATCACGGAGCGAGTTTGATTTCAGCTTTCCAGCCAAACGCGATGCTGGTTGACGTCCATCCGAAAAGACAAGAAGTTTACGTCCCTGTAATGCCGTTTCGTTTCCGGGCGTTGGCGGTTGAGACATAAGCTGCGCAGCAACCAAATGCTGGAATGGCTCATCTCCCTTGGTTGCCATGTCCGAAATTCCGGAAGTACGATCACGACATTTTGGACAGACGTCAAAAAGCCCTGCTTTTCGCTCTCCGGCGGGAGCTTCCAGCGGAATATAAACAGGACGAACGCGATCCGATGTGCCAGCATTAGGCCACAGTCGCCCCGTAAGCGGCTCGAGATTCATTTCTCTACAACGATTGGTATTGTCCTCACTTTCATGATCCGCTGGATCTTCCAGGCATAGATGAATAGGAACTACGGCGTCATCCACTTCGTCCATCTCGCCGACATCCTCAGTCCAGAGGTAATCCGGTTGTCTTGCACTTCTAGCATACGCATGTAGCATCGCAGTACCACAGTTTCTGCAAGCCATCAATTCAAATGCCCGGCAGCCACAGTCACATGCTCTGCGTGGCTGCACATACAGTTTCCCGGTTAACCCTGTTCCGCGAAAGGGTTCAGGGAGCTCTTTACAGCCCGGATCACTGCATGCCCATATTCCAGGTATACCTCGAAAAAACCTGTGAACACGAGCTGCAAGGAGCGGTGTTGCTCCTGGCTCTTCTTTAGCCATCGAAGCGGCTTCCACCAAAACATCGGTGGCTAATTGCGCCTTTCTAATGTCACTGTCGGGAAACAGTCTAACCGCAAGCTCACGGATCTCTTGAGCCCCTAAATGCGAATGCGTTTCAGGATCATCTGGTGACCTAGTACGTGAAGTTAGGTTGATTAGCCTTCCGACAACTCCAAGATTAGCGAGAATCTCGAATAAGACGCGCGACAAACCGAAATGCGAGTCCTTCTCAATTGAAGGTGGGGAATCTTCACTGGCACAAATGCACTCAACAAAGCCACAATCTCTGCTTGCGATGATCGTTGCTTGCGGATCGTTGCAAGCGATGTCAACGATGGTGAGATATGCACGATCGGTTCTTTTTGCACCTCCTGCTGGGATCAGTAGCGTTTCTTCAACGAAGTCACCCAAATTAGTAAGGCCTGTGACAATCACCTTGCACTTGGACTTACCAACCGAGGCGGGAACTTCAGATCTCACATCATACGCCCGCTCCTCCAGCCGTTGACTTGCAACTTCAAAGAGTGGCTTGAGTGACTCAAATCTTTTGCGCGTCTCCTCAGAAAGAAGTCCATCGAGGCTTACCGAGGCTAATGCTTCAGTCTCCTCTTCCGTCCCACCGCATGAGGGTAGTTTGGGAACTTGAGTGCCCTGTAAACAGATAAAGTCTTCGTTCTTCGTGCCAGTGAGTCCAGCTGCAAAGCGTTTAGCTGCATTGGCATCTTCGAACGAAGCACTGGTTGTAATGACTTGAAATTGAGAGTCCGATAGTTCAAGACGTTGTCTCAGGCGACGGATCAGCATCGCAACCTCTGTTCCCTGCGCACCACGATACAAGTGGGCCTCATCTAGGACAAGAATGAAACGCTCATCCGGATTAGCAGCAAAGTAATTTCGAGTCTGCTCGAAGATAGGTCGCTCGATAGGTCGAAGCATCATGTATTCAAGCATCGAGTAGTTGGTGACCAACAAATCAGGTGAGCTCGCTTGAATCTCATGCCTCGTGACAAGTTCTGAGTCATCTACGTGCTCAATTGCTCTCCGTAGATTGCCATCTACATCTTTCCAAGCACCTCCAGTGCCCAGCCAATGTGTAAGTCCAGCATTATCCCCGATGTCTTTGGCTGGCCATTTTCCCATCTTGCGCATCGTCGACAGAAGTTCTGATGCTTTGGGATCATTTCCGGCAACTGCACGTTTTTCCAGGTCAACAAAGAACTTCAAACCGGCCAACTTCGCCGACAAGCGGTTGTTGTTCTCTGGAATGACGCCCGGGAATGGTGTCCGACTCGTGTATCGACCAAATTTGACAGGCCTACCCCCACGCTCTTTGAACCATTCACGCGTAGACCTGGCACCAAAAAGCCGGCGGAGACGCGATAACTGGTCGTTAACGAGTGCATTCATCGGGTACAGAAGTAACGCTCTCACCGCCCGCGTCTGGAATGAGCCTGATGCCTGTCCGGCCTCGCGAGCTAGTCTTCCGAGAATTGGAAGCAAGAATGTTTCTGTCTTGCCTGATCCAGTACCTGTTGTGACGATCGTATGCTTCAGCTTTGAACCCAAGACGGATTCGAGAGCATCTGCTTGATGTTCATAAGGCTTAGGGAAAACGATGCGTCCTCCTTGGTCTGATGCAAGATAAGTCAACAACGCTTCCGCATCGGCAGGGATATCAAGCTCTGAAATCGTATTTCCGATTTTGTATCGCGCCGAACTCTCTATAAACGGCGAGTGGCAAATGACCTCCGATTGCTCAAGTAGATCCTTGCGCAGTTGAACCAATTGCGGATGTGACAAGTGATAGGCGGATTCGATGTATGCCAGTAATCGTTGTCGGATTGCGTCAAGTTCGTTAAACATTCCGTCGACTCCACTTCCTATCTTGGTTTGTTGGGTAATTGTTCAATAGTGCTTCTCGATATGCTATCGGCTTCAATTCTGTCTTCACCGATATCCTCCGAATGCCCCTTCGGCTCTATCTCAAGCAGTGGTACGGGATCATTTTCGAGCATAATAGCTGCCATGCACTGAATCTCGACTGAATCGTGTTTGGGATCGCAGACGTGCGAATATGCTTGCTGTAAAAGCTGTAGACGAATGTCTCTGGTCCGCTCAATCAATACACACTCTTCCTCAAGCTGGCGTAATTGCGGCTGATAATTCAACTGTAATCGTTGTTCATTAACCGTTGTTAAGTTTGACTTGAGATCATCGATGATTGCTTGACACTCCAGCATTCCAGCTTTGAGCACGTTCAGTGAACTGGCCGCGTCAATACGAATAACTTCCTTGCGTTCTTCGAGTGTTTCCTGGAAATGTTGACCCGACGTTGACCAGCGGGTTCTCGCATCATTCGCTATTCTTGCAGCGAGCTTCTCTCGAACCTGAGTTGAAGCCTTCTCTGTAACTCTTATTGAAGCAAGAGTCTCAACATGAGGGCGTTCTTGCTTCGACCAATGTGCACCAAACAAATCGATCGCCATTTCTGCTGAGGAGGGCTCCCAGTGTCCGTCTGAGCTTTTCGCCCAAGCGTAAACTTCCATTGAGGCGCGGCAATGCAATCTAACGAATCTAATATCTGATTCGATGGCTGCCACCGCATTGGCGATCGCCTTTTCCCTAATAGATTCCCGTCTGGTCCCAGAGGCGTCAGGCAATCCGTTCAGAATCATGCTCGGAATATCAATTCCGAGATAAGTGTGTGCAGAATCAACGAAACCAGCACCTGCAAGATAGAGTCCAGCGTTCAAGCCGGTTCCATTTGGGTAATGGCGTTTACCGAGCGAGAATATGGTTATACAGAAAAGTCTGTTTGTCCTTCCTGCTTGTTCGAAGCTTGCTTGAAGATCACGGTGGAGCGTTGAACCGAATGACAAAAACTGTAGAGGTTCAAGCTTCTCTTCATTCTTACCAAGTGCTGTATTCACAGTCAGCCTTGGCGGTCGCTGGATATTGGCCCGAGCAATAAAGAACGGCAAAAACTTGTGGTTGTGATCTTGGGTAGAATCAAGCATTGGGACGGTACCGGAACTCTGACCGAGAGTGTAGTAAGTTCGCGATTTCCGACCCTCGGCTTGGTTTTTCCCTTTAAATTTAGTGATATTAACTAACTTGTGTTGCCTTAGCAAAGCGATCCACCGGGCAAAGGCTTCTTCGCTTCGGGACGAGACATAACCAAGGCACTTAGTTTGCCTCAATACAGGGCCGCATTGCATGGATCGAGCGACTGCTTCATGTAACTGAATCGCTTGATCTACAGTCCAATGTGCCCCGGAAGGTACGGCCGTAACTTTAGTGTTTCCTTCCTCTCCATTTTCCAAGCCCGTCGCGTCAGAAGCCACAGAGTTCTCGAGATACTGCCGTTCCTTGTGCTTTGGTAGCGGTAACGACCTCTTCTCGATTCGGTTGGATATCTGTTCTATGAGCTTTCTTTCCGGATCAATCGCGCATTCGAAGACCCGGTAATCGTCAAGGACTGCTTGTACTTCTAGTGTCGGATCACCGTAGCGATGAATAGTTACAAGACGAATCGGCTTTGCACGAGTTGTTGGACGCTCAGGATCAACAAAGTCTCGGCCAAGCCGATCGACGCGACCGATCCACTGGTCAACGTCTTCCGGTTTCCAAGGCAAGGCAAAAAACACAAGAGCGTCTGCCGTCTGTAGATTGTACGATTGCCGGAAGACATGGTGGGCAAGAAGTAACTGGGCATTGGAATCCTCAAAGTTTCGGAGCTGAGCCGTTGCGAGATTGACAAGTGTTTGAGATCCTTGCCCGTCAACAGCACCACTTGCAGATGATCGTTCGTCCAGAGCAGTAACTATTTGAAGTGGAATCCGACTTGAGCGAGGGCCAACTAACGGCACTCTCCACGCTAGTTCTTCACGAAGATCCTCGATGGTCACATTGTCTTCTGCTGCAATGACTACCTTGCGGGTTGGATCGGCGGTCCAAAACTGCGTCAACCAGTCAACTAGGCAATCAAGTCGAGAATCAGCGATCTCCCGTGCAACGAGTTCGCCAATTCTAATCAACTGTGGTTCATTCTCCGATTCGCCTTTTCGGAGCTGCCGAATCCTCGCTTGTAAGCTTGAACCTCCAAGTGCCGTTCGTTGTAACAGGGCACTTGCCACGGCTCTGTACTTTGGTTCGGTATATGTTTCTAAGAACTGACCAACGTAGCTGACAGCTAGTTCCATCCTTTCGGACTCTTCTGCTGTAGGTTCAATGACAATCTGGCGAGGTTCGCGTCGAGGGAGATGATTCGGGTAATCGACTCGGTATGATCGAAGAACATTGCGGTACATCCAGCGTGTTTCCGCTAGAACTCTAATGCGCCGATGTTCGGCAAGACTTTGATAAGCATCAGATACTCCATCCGGACTTTTAGATGTATCGATTCGACCATTAGAAATCGTCGCACATCCCGCGTGGTACTTTGAGTAAACAAGCTCAAGCGTCTCATCGTCGAGGTCGCCTATACGGGATTTGAACCACTCGGAATCGTCGTGTGAACTAAAACCATCCACTTCTCGTCTAGCCTGTGCGACGCGCTCTGGTTCCAAGATTTGGAGAAGCTCTAGCAGCCTACGTGGGTCGCGAAGATTCGGCGAAGCTGTAAGCAGCAACAACCTGGGAAAGTCTGCTGAGTTCGATGCCACAAAGCGAAGGGTGTCAACTTTCAAACTTTGCGGCTCATCGAGAATCAGAAGATCGAAACCAGAGGGGGCCAACGTTTCCGATGGCTTGGCCATACTCGATTCCTCAACGACATCAAACCAATCGTCTCCTACTGGAGTATCACCCAGTTCGGCCGTGCAGTGCGCACGACATTGGACTTCGTTTATCCATTGCGCCTGCAATTCTTTGTGGGGTACAATGACCCTTACCCGCAGCTTGCCCTTCTGCAATCGTAGAGCGTTTGCGATCATCAAAGCTTGAATCGTTTTCCCCATACCTACTTCGTCAGCGATCAAATGGTGAATGCGATTCGAAAGTAGTATCCTTTGCACGTTCTGCACTTGATGAGGGTAGAATTGTGCTCGAACCCCGGAAGCGCCTGCGATCGGACACGCAAGCAGCTCGGTCCGCCTTCGCATCGCTTGAACGCCATGCATTATCAACTCGAATTGATCGATCAGAGGCATTAGCTGTCCTCGCTCTCGTTGAAGGAAGATTTACTCAAGTTACGTACTACCTCTGTCTGCAACCCAAAATCAGGAACAGTGGGCTTTAATTGCATCAGGTCATCAACACGCGACGCCAGACGAGCGTTTTGCTCAACCCGCCAAGCAACGAAAGCACCTGCCCGTGCTACCGGGCGATCGTGAATCAGCTTTTCCAAAACCGATTGCCAAGATGATCTCCGAAGCTGCTCCGGATAAATAAGAAGATTGAGGTAGCAATTTAAATCCTCCTTTGACCATGACTGCCGGCCTCGACCTTTCTTCAGAAACTTTCTGTTCCAATCAAATAGTGATTCAGCAAGTTCGGCCAAACAATACTCACCCACAGTCCACTGCAAAAGGTTATCGCCACCGGTAACCGGAATTAACAAGTCGGCCAAATGTGCACCGCAAAGCACATGATTCGCTTCTCGCAAGGTTTCGGTCAAGACTATGTCATCAATATAAATATCTTCGTCGGAAAGTAGGGATCGCGTGATAGGTTCTAATGCGGCAGCATTATCTGGTGAAACGTCTTCAACTACTCCATCCCACCAAGTTGCAGGAAGTGCAGCGGCGAATTCACGTAACACGAAACCTGGAAGCTCGTGTGGGATGATGCGGGGCTGCTCGATTTTAGGAAGCACTAAATCAGTGTATTTGAGTTGAGTCTTCCACCATAGCGAAATCGGATTAACTGACTCCAATGAACCTCCTTGCGTCACTGCCGTCATCCACGTGGGGCCACACAATGAGGCAATGAGCCATTCTCGCAAGGTTTGAACTGCCCCAACTCTGTTGACTTCAGCGACGATGGAGTCGCTCGTTGCGGAAGCCAGGGCTAGGTATCGCTTAGTTATGTCAAGCAGACCTGGAATTTCAACAGCATTGTGCAGTTGCCGAAGCAACCTTCGCGGACGATCAAGCTGTATTTGAAGTCGCGCATCACCGACTAAACCAACTCTTCCATCAAACAAGAATTCTGTACCTAGATCATCGTGCCCGATGGAGATGAAAGGGCTTCCCTGCTTGATCTCTTGAATTCGCATTCCAGTAATCAAGCATTGGTGAATTGAAGTGACCTCGCCTTGATCGGCTTGTGCATACGGAAAACCATTACCGTCGCCGTTCCACCAGATACTCGTCAATTCAGGTTCAAGTCGCCAGTCCTGTCGGGTAATTCCAGAAACACTCACAGACATAGTGATGTCACAGGCGGAATTCCTTACTCCAGGCGGAACTTTGTCGAGTAGTTCAATCCATATTGGATGCGTGGAGTTTAGCCTTGCGGGAATGCGTGGGAGTGTCTGTTCTACCGCCGCGTCGCCTGGCTGCAGCGACACAACAAGTTGAACATTCTCAATGGTACGGTCAGCTTCAACATCGAGCACCAGTCTGCGATTAAAAAAATCCGATCGAGAAAGAGCTGTAACACCGGCATCGGCATGCGATAACCTGCATTCCCAAGGATACTCGGGATGTGGTTCAATAAAACCATCACCCTTTTGATCAATAATCGAGAATTGTAAGGTCTCAATTGGACGCTCATCTCTAAGCAAGACGGCCTCATAATTGCCAGGTAGCTCAATGTCCAGCAAGGCTGACGAACCAACCGTTTTCGCGTCTAGCTCGTTTCCATCGCCAAACAGCTTTAGTTCTAGATTTCGATCACCTACAATATGAATGCCGATCTCGTCGTCGGTAGTAAAGACTCGTCTCCCGTCTTGACCAATGGATAGAGGTGTCGGAAAAAACCATCGGAATTCGCATTCATATGTTCTTTGATCGGTCTGAACCTTCGGCCAGCCTAGCCAATCCCGCAAAACCGGGTCTGAGGCAGCAACTACACATAACTCAGCGTCGGTAGTTTCACCAATTCGCTCACGTTTTACCTCAGGCCAAATACAGCTGTTTTTCGCAAGCACCCAAACATCACCTGAACTCGGTGTTGGCGAGTTGATCGCGTGGGACGTTTCGTTGCTAGTCGTAATTGGACGGAACACCAACTTTTCTACGGCAGGGAAACGCACGCTGTTTAACCATTCTGTGCACTCGGCGTCCAGATTTAAGTCTTCCACGGCGACAAAGAATGGTTTGTCACCACTGGCACGCGTAACGTGTGACATCTCTACCGAGAAAGTTCCACGAGCTGATCTTAGCGCATCACTTGGAAGTACAGTTGCACCAGCAAATCCCCAGGGTTTAGGTTGCCATTTTCGTCGAACAGAACGAAGACTTGTCTGCACGGCGCGCGGCATTTCTGGAAGTTCACCAAACAACGCGTAATCACCATGCTCGTCCTGGCGCAAAAAGAACTCTCCAAAGCGCAGATCGGATTTTGCGGCCTTATTCGATTTCTTTCCGCTGTTTGCCTCTTCTTTATCTCTTCTTGTTCGGACACTTCGTACTGCCTGAATAATCTCTGGTTCCCGTTTCAGATCTTCAATCAATCGGTCCCGACACTCCTCAGAAAACAGTCCCCGTTCTGAGAGTTTCACCCCCCCCAGCAAATCACGCAGAACCCCAGCAACGACATCCGTACGAGCCAACCAGGTTTTAAACCGCCGCGAACCCACTGAGGTCAAAATACTGGCGAGGCCCAGAACGATTGTTGAATCATCTGAGTCAAGTGATCCGCGAAACCTGCGCAGGCAATCGGCAAAGGGGCGTCGAATATCCTTGGCCGCAACAGCGTGCGTGATTGGCCAAGCAATGTGACAAAACACCTGCTCCCAATCACTGTCGCCCGGGGTAACGCCACCAAACTGCTTGCTGGCTTTCTCGAACCATCCAGAAAGTCGAATGCGTTCATCTATTCCAAACGTATGCTCAAGCCTTTTCTCAAGTAGCGGCCAGAAATCCGTTCCGTTCCCCTCATAGCCGTACCCAACCTCTACTGCGCAAACCACCAGCGGCAAGTACGAGGTTGTCCAAAGAAACGATTCCAGTGAACTCGTGCGAAGCGATTGCCTTACGTCACGAAACAAAGCCGTCAGATCGTCTGGCGACAGTCCATGATCGATAAAGAAAACCTGTGAGCCAGGTTTTGAATTGGCGCTATGCCTCGCCAAAAACCATTCCGAGATCCGTCGATGCGCCGTTTGCAATGTCTCCAAGTCGCTGCTCCCCGGGGCTGAAGTGAAACGTTTCGGTTTTGAGAAAATACATCTTAACAGAATTTCAGGGCGGTATTGGCGTCAGGGGGGCATCAGTGGTAACTATGGGATCTACTTGAGATTTAGCCCTCTGGGCGCAAATGTATTCAGCCGAGTCTTCCATGAATTCTCGATCCGGACGATTTCATCGGCGCCCAGGTCGTGGGCGGTAATCTGAAGGATTGAGAACCGAAAGCCTGCTGGGTCTAGCTTTTTGAGAAGCTTGTTTCCTCCATCCCCTGATTTTGCGTAGTTCTTCCATCGACCAAAAATGTTCTGCTCGCCATAAGCGGAACCCACATAAAACTTGCCGTCAGCCATGTTCTCGATCAGATAGATACCTCTCCACTGCGAAAGCTTTTCCTCCCATGATTTTGGAATCGCACTGAGTTCGGGCCACTCCAGGCTAAGGGTCTTCCAATCGATCGGAGTCGCGTCGAGAGCTGATTCTTGATGAATTGCCGATACCTGAAAAGTGTTCCTGTGTGCCCAACGGTACCAAGACTTGGCCGGTGGAGGCCATGTGATTTCAAGCTTCCCAAAATACTCCGACAGAATATCGGTTTTCTTAAGATCAAACCAAAGCACCGTTTTGCGTTCGGTTTCTACCCATCCAGTCATCCCATAAATCTCGTGGAGTTCTTGATTGGATTGCATTTTCCAAAACTGCTTCTCATTGATCTCACGGGAGCCTCGATTCGCATAGAGGTAGCAGAAAACGGATCGGCTATCGTCCAAGCCAACGAACGATGCGACATACTCAGCGTTGCTCATCGCCGCCTCAGTGCGTGGATACTGGGCCTGTTGGTAAGCGCGATATAGTTCCGGCTTCTTTACGGCTAACGTGGGTAACCATTTCCTCAGCTTGGGTTCAAAGGGTCTGTGCCTCATTACGAGTACCTTGGCAGGATCGATGTTTGCAACCGCAAGGAGGCTGTTGAAGTTGAGCATGATTCAAGAAAAGTAGCCTGAGCTGGATAAAAGCGAACTCAGTTGAACGCTATATGAGCAGTATGGTATCTAATGGAGTGGTCATAAGCAAGATGCAGGTTTAGCGATAAATCGTTTTTCGAACGATCCGTCCCGCTGCACGAACCCTACGGAAAACACGCTTTGGATTTTAGACGTTAGGCTTCAGGGAACAGCCAAGCAATCGGGAGGCAACGCAGTGTGTCGGGCGACGTTCCAGTAACTAAACCACCAAAACTCCATTCCGTAGTTCAGTGGATCACTCGTTTTAGTCGCCCTACCTCCCTAAATTGCAATCTGCCTAGCCATCGCTCGGTAGAGGCCTGCGGGTACCGGATGCTTCAGTCTCCAGGTGATGTTGATCGGTCAGCTGCCGGTGTGACTGACGTACTGGCAAGGACCGAGGAAGTGGTACGGTGCTAAAAAACGGGGGGACGGTCCCCCGTTTTATTCCGAGTGTATCGCCCAGTGAGAACGATCCAATGCCTGCCGCCGTGCCGGGTACTGGCCATGCCCGCGGCTTGCGCCTAGGCGGCTCACGGGGGATCGCCTGCGGCGTTTGGCGTCTGGCGGGTCATGGTGTGGAATGTGATGGGTTTTGAGTCGGAAAGTAGGTGATCTCATCACCGGTACGTGCGGGCTCGGAGGCCCACACTACGGACTAATTGGCTACGCGATGCTGCGAGTTATTGGTCCGAATCGCTGATAAAAAACGGGAATAGGCCCCGGTCCAATTTGGCGTGATTGGGTTCCAATCGAGGTGCGTGATTGGGGCGGTGCCGGGGACTGGCCATGCCCGCGGCTTGCGCCTAGGCGGCTCACGGGACGCCTGCGGCGTTTGGGGTCTGGCGGGTCATGGTGTGGAATGCGTTGGTTTTGAGTAAAAAAGTAGGTGGGCTCGTCACCGGTACGTGCGGGCTCGGAGGCCCACACTACGGGGAAGAACAAACAGCCAAACTTGCTCGATGGTACGTTTCGCGGTCGATGGGTTGTGCGCGGTTTGAATTGATTGGGTCGCTTGGTTATTCGTGCGATGTTTGAATGATCGATCGACGACCGCTCCACGAACCCTACACGGCAATCTGACGGGCCATCGCTCGATAAAGCCCTGCCGGTACCGGATACTTCAGTCTCCAGGTAATGCTGATCGGTCGACTGCCGGTATGACTGACGTACTGGCAAGGTCCGAGGAAGTGGTACGGTGCCGTTAGGCCCGATGGTAAATTCTTGGTCTCTCGCACAAACAAGAGTGGCGTGTATCCCATCTCTCCGTGCCTTAGGTACCGCTGCCCGGTCGACGATTGCTCGGATGTGTTGCTCTGCGTCTGCCAGTGAAACAAATCATGCGAAATCAAATAATCCTCGTACATCGTCGTCGGGGAATACTCGTCCTCGGATTTCTGGAGGGTCACGAAAAATACATCCAGCTTGCGTTCCTTCAAATGCAACACCCCCTCGCGCTGACTCGGACGGCGCTCGAAACTCCAGTGACCTAACGCTACCAAGATCTCGTCGCGCGTGTACGATGCATGGATCGACAACGGCTTGAACTGCGAGGAAACCGGAATCTTCGACTGTAGCGAATGGTTCAATCGATACTCCAATACCGACCGAAGGTCTCTGACGACCGACGGATTGTCCACGAGCCGTCGCTTGGCTTGATCCAACGTCCAATCGCCAACCTTCGGCCCCCACAACGCCGTATGCAACATCTCGACGATGGTCGGCTCTCGATGCGATGCAGGCTTGTCAGACGTCGAGAGATAGTCCAACAATCCACGGATCTGACGCGGGCAGTTGATGTGACTCGCTCGACGTACGCCTTTGGCGAGCCGATCCTCGTCGGGAGCCTCTACGGCCTGGCCGATCCGCGAATCGGCCAACAGCCGTGACCATAACCCACGCTTGAGCAACTCATCGAGGGTCGTGTCGAAGTACTCGAGGGCGTCTTGGATGGTCGGCACACGCCCTAGATACTGATTCAGATCCTTCAATGCGGCGACCATACTCGGTCGAAACAAACGGATCGATTCACGAACATTCGCAAGGACCCGCTGCTGGGCCACCCGCTCTAGCTTGATCACACAGCCGCTGGGCAAATGCGGAAAACATGCTTCGATCTCTTCATCCAATCTCGCCGTCGGTTTCCCACTCAATGCTCGAAATCGACTTGCGAACCGAAACTCTTTTCGCTGGGCTCCGATGAAGTCCAACACCGTCAGACACTCTTTGTCCGGATGAAGCCGCAGGCCTCGTCCAAGCTGCTGCAAAAATACGGTCAAGCTCTCGGTGGGCCTTAGGAAAAGCACCGTGTCGACTTCGGGGATGTCGACCCCTTCGTTGTACAGATCCACGACAAAGATAAAGTTGACGGATCGATCCCGTAGCTTCTGCTGGGCCGTGGTCCGTTGCTCGTCCGACGACTGCGATGAAAGCGCGATCGATGGCAATCCGTTCTCGTTAAAAAACCTCGCCATGAACTCCGCGTGGGCGACACTCACGCAAAATGCTAACCCTCGCACTTCGGTTGGATTCAGAACCGTTTCGCATAGCTTTTCAAAGATCAGTTTTGCACGGACGTCGTTGCCCGTGTATAGCCGATTCAAGTCGTCAACCCGATACCCTCCGCGCTGCCAATCGAGGCTATCGAGGTCCACCGAATCCGCTACACCGAAGTATTGGAAAGGACAGAGCAATCGGCGGTTGATCGCATCGGGTAGCCTTATCTCAGCGCTGCTTCGCCCTCCAAACCAACTCAGTACGTCCAGTTGATCCGATCGCTCTGGGGTGGCCGTCAAGCCTAGCAAGATTTTGGGTTGCGAATGGCCGAGCAACGCTTGATAACTCGGAGCCGCCGCATGATGGAACTCATCGACGACGATGAACTCGTATCGATCCGAAGGTTCCGCGATCAGGTTTCGCGCGTTGTAGCTTTGGATCGAGCAAAACAGATGATCGCGCTGGGTTGGTTCGTGTCCGTCGACCAGCAAATCCCCAAAATTTTGATCTCTGATGACGCAACGGAACGATGCGAGGGCTTGGCTGAGGATCTCCTTGCGGTGTGCGATGAACAGCAAACGGGGCTTACGGCCCAACTCCTTGGCGACGCGGGCGTAATCGAACGCAGCGATCATCGTCTTGCCGGTGCCGGTGGCGGCTACGACGAGGTGCCGATGCTTGTTCTGCACTTCCCGCTCGGCGGCGATGAGGTCGAGAATCTCCTCTTGGAATGGGAACGGTCGCAAATCGAAGTGGATCGCTGGTGCGGCTGACGAGGAAGCTTGGCGCTCGCGCTGAATCGCGTCTCGCAATCGGAACTCCGATTGCTCGTCGTAGCGTTGGAATTCGTCGTCTTGCCAATACGTTTCAAAGGTTCCTGTGACTTTGTCCCAAAGATAGGGCAACTCGTATTGGCTGATCTTGGTCGTCCATTCGAGTCCCTCGGACAATGCGGCATTCGAGAGGTTTGCGGATCCGACGTAGGCGCTGCTGAACCCGGTATTGCGATGGAACAGGTAGGCTTTTGCGTGGAGTCTGGTGCGCTTTGTGTCGTAACTGACCCGAACCTCGGTTCGAGCGAGGTGCCTTAGCATCTCGATCGCTTTGGGGTCGGTCGCTCCCATGTAGCTGGTCGTGATCACGCGAATCGCAGGGCCGGTGCCGCAGGTGCGCTCGGCAAGTTCGCTTAGGTTGTCCAACAGAACCCGCAAACCACTCCACTTGATGAAAGAGCACAAGATATCGACTCGATCGCAGGTCGCGATCTCTTTGCGTAGCTGGCTCCCTAGACTTGCGTCCAACCGAGTGCCGGTAAACAGCGTGGATCGGGATAGTGGGCTGTCGGGACGATCGACCGCTTGGTCGACAACAGCTCGATGTATCGCAAGCAAACGCTGCAGTGGGGTCGCGATGCTCAGTTCGATCGATCCGTGCTCTGATAGGGCTTGGGATAAGGTGTCGATGAGTCGTTCGACGAGTTGTTGCTGTTTGTCAGCCGCATCGGATCCGCGATAGAGGGCTAGGCTCGATGCGATGAGTCGCTCAAGGTATTGGGCTAGTACCATGTGGGACTCTTCGGCGTCGATCGGAGCTAGCTTCGCTAAGCGGGGATCGCCCAATTGTGAAATTTGGGCTTCGATGGACTTGGTCAGAATGTGGTCGTAGAGTCCTGGTTTCACGTGGGTTGGGTGGGCGGTTTGGGGGTGGGGCGTTGTTGGGAAATCGCGGATGCTAGTTTAGCGTGTTTTGGTTGGGGGGAGGGGAACAGCAGCAGCAGGCGTGAGGCGTGAGGGAACCGCCGAGCATCCGGATCTCTACGGGAGATCCACTACGCTTCAGAAGGGTTTTCTTTGCGCCCTTGCGTCTTTGCGTTTAATTCTTAAGAAGTACCCGGGGACAGTCCCCGGGTATTATTACGCTTTGCCGTAGTGGCGGCTTGGGAAAGGTCGAGCGATAATTCGCCAGTTGGTTGGGCATCCGAGGGGCAAATAACATTGCCTTCAAGTGCAGAACTCTCGGGTGGGACCTGGAGAATTGCGATTGACCAAGGATGTTGTCACGCATTCGCTTACGGCTGCTCGTAATCCTCAGAATAATGGGAGGCGATTTCCTTCCAGTTGACGTCCCGCCAGCGATACCCAATCGATTCGTTATCTACTTCCAGGTCCGGCGTCGCTTTGCCTCCCGTACAGTCTTATTTGATTTACTCCACGACCCCACCGTCAGAGATTTGCTACCGCTATCAAGAGCCATTCCGTATTTCAAAATTATACGCTTCGGTGTATTTTTCAATTGTGGCCCATAGGTCTTCGCTAAGTTTTTTTTCTCTTGGGCGCTCATTTCCCAATTCGTCATAGTAGTTTTCATCGACATAATTAGTTGCTTTGCAGATAGCGTCATGAGAATTTATGATATCCTCTAGATGCTTTTTTCTTTCACTCGTAATCTTAGCGTTTACTTCAGTTGCTTTTGAAAGTGCTTCTATCAAGACCGGAGCAATTTCATGGTGCTTTTCGGCAACCTTCATAAGCAACGAACATAAATCGTCTTTCCCGATTTCGATCCATAAGCATGTAGTTCCTCCGCCTTTTGAACTTATCTCCGTTTTGATGTTGACTGTCGCAATACGGTCAACCGTGATGTGACACGCAACATCCGCGTCAACCCACTGATCCTCGGACGCGGTTGCACCTTTCCGGTAAACTCTTGTTGCTTTCGTATGCGCCATGGTTTTATATGGGTAGCTGGACAGTTACCGGAGGTAAAAGATCATCGGTCTGAGCCAGAATTGTATCTTCAGAGAACGCTAATGCAATCGAATAAGCCTAGAATCATGTTCGAGTAAATATGTCTGCTCTTTGCGATTCTCCACCCTTTCTAACGTTCTTCCTGAAATTTGGCGTCACATCCGACGCGCCACAAACATCCCTACCGAATGCGGATAGTTCAGATCGATGTTGAAGACGTGCGTCTAGCTTAGGAGGTTGGCTAGCAGCAGATTGTCCTTGCGGTTGTGCCACTCGCGCCGGATCCAGCCGATGCCGTCGATCACACCCAAGGCTGATAGCTCAGAGACGATCAGGTACTCGACCCCCTCGCAATCGAATTTGATCAAGTCGACCTCGTTGATGCCGAAATCTCGGTAACGGCGCCCAAGCTAGTCCCACACGTCCGGAACTTAATCGGCGTCGAGACTATTCGATACGGGGAACGACAGCAAGAATTTTCCTGGCTTGGACGAAATCGGTGAATTGATCGGGAGCAACTGCGTTCCGGGAATGTGACTTGTGTTCTTGGCCATCAGTGCATCGCTCTGCGGAAGGGCTCGACCGCGACGATCTTGGCGATGGGCGAATAGTGGTGGGCCATCACGGTGTGGAATGCGATGGCTTTTGAGTCGGAAAGTCGGTGGTCTCATCACCGGTACTTGCGAGCTCGGAAGCCCACACTACGCCAGGAAGAAGCAGCCGCGAGCAGAAGGAGAACCGCCGAGGGATTGAGGACAATCGCTTTACAATCTCCTCTGGCAAACTTTCGATGGGGACTAATCGGTTACGCGACGCTGCCAGTTATTGGTCGGAATCGCTGATAAAAAAACGGGGACAGGCCCCGGGCTAATTTGGCGCGATTGGGTTCCAATCGAGGTGCGTGATTGGGGCGGTGCTGGGTACTGGCCATGCCCGCGGCTTGCGCCTAGGCGGCTCACGTGGGTACGCCTGCGGCGTTTAGCGTCTGGCGGGTCACGGTGTGGAATGCGATGGTTTTTGAGTCGGAAAGTAGGTGGTCTCATCACCGGTACGTGCGGGCTCGGAGGCCCACACTACGCCAGGAAGGAGCAGCAGCGAGCAGGAGGAGTACCGCCGAGGGATTGAGGATAATCGCTTTACAATCGCCTCGGGCAAACTTTCGCTGGGGACTAATTGGTTACGCGACGCTCCCAGTTATTGGTCTGAATCGCTGATAAAAAAACGGGAATAGGCCCCGGTCCAATTTGACGCGATTGGGTTCCAATCGAGGTGCGTGATTGGGGCGGTGCCGGATACTGGCCATGCCCGCGGCTTGCGCCTAGGCGGCTCACGGGATCGCCTGCGGCGTGTGGCGTCTGGCGGGTCATGGTGTGGAATGCGATGGTTTTTGAGTCGGAAATTAGGTGGTCTCATCACCGGTACGTGCGGGCTCGGAGGCCCACACTACGGACTAATTGGCTACGCGATGCTGCCAGTTATTGGTCCGAATCGCCGATGGTTCTAAGCCCGGAGGGCTGGAACACCCTCTGCCAGGTACTGGCCATGCCCGCGGCTTGCGCCTAGGCGGGTCATGGTGCGGAATGCGATGGTTTTTGAGTAGGAAAGTAGGTGATCTCATCACCGGTACGTGCGGGCTCGGAGGCCCACACTACGGACTAATTGGCTACGCGATGCTGCCAGTTATTGGTCCGAATCGCCGATGGTTCTAAGCCCGGAGGGCTGGAACACCCTCTGCCGGG